>SDBT01007200.1_pt1 | contig 18349 bp, 17 predicted proteins | sample 2277101 | NCBI WGS metagenome assembly SDBT01 (sample SAMN10404973, study PRJNA504765) | marine sediment metagenome | isolation source: marine sediment core GS10_PC15, 103 cmbsf | place: Arctic Ocean: Southern Knipovich Ridge | collected 2010
TTTAATTTTTTCTTTTAATTTTTTCATTTATGAATTTCGTTCGGGATTCATCCCGTACGAAATTTTAACATTTTTAATTTTTTCTTTTAATTTTTTCATTTATGAATTTCGTTCGGGATTCATTTAATAATTTTTTTAATTTTTTTATAAATCTCTTTATGTATATTTTCTCTTGTATCTATTTTACCATTTTTAATACACTCTATTTTAATCCAACCCCTTTGTGTCTTTGCAAGCCAAAGAGCACTCTTTCTAGAATTTTCTAAAAATTTAGTATCTTTTTCATGTACATCTTTCTTTTTCTTTAAATAAGCACGAGTTTTACCATTACTTCTTCCTCTCATTAATTTTAAAACAATTGGAATTGGTACACTTAAATATAAAACAACGTCTGGTTTAGGAATTTTAAAAACCTTATATTCCATTTCAGCTAACCATTTTAGAAAATTTTCTCTTTTTTTAGTATTTGATATTTTTCCACCCTGATGAATCTGATTTGCACTTGCATATCTATTAGCAATGATTATAAATCCATTTTTTAACCATTTATCAATTTTATCTTTAGACTCAAAACGGTCCGCTGCATATAAAACAGAAGCAATTTTAGGATGCACCTTCACGAAATTATAATATTGCTCAGAGAGGCAATGTCCAATAAATTTTCCAAAAAAGTTTGAATAGTAATCTGGAAAATCAACAATTTTTACCCTATGTCCATCTTTCTTTAAATGTTTAATTAAGAGATTTGTTTGAGTCTCCTTTCCACTACCATCTGTACCATCTATTACTATTAACTTGCCCCGCCGTGGCGTGGGTTTTCCTTTCTTCGCCATGTAGAAAATATATCATCCTGTAGTGAATTTTCCTAATGAATTTTATTCGCAAATTTTACAAATTTGCTTTAAGAAAATCTACTACGGGATATCAAAAAAGGTTTAAATTGAAAATCAAATTTAAAAAATAGCTTATTTCCCTATTAGATAACCTCCGTCAAAAACAAAATCGTGACCAGTAGCATAACTAGATTTATCACTTAAGAAGAAACAAATGGCTTCAGCAATTTCTTTTGGCTCAGCAATACGACCAAGTAAAACATCAGAATTCTTTTTTAAAATATCTGGACTCCATGCTTTAGCAATATCAGTATTAACTCCACCAGGAGAAACAGAATTTATATTAATACCATCAACAGTATATTCTTTAGCAAGGGTGGTTGTTAAATTTAAAACTGCCGCTTTTGAACAAGAATAAGGTGCACGACCAAGACGTGTTCCCTGTGGATAAGCTCTGATAGAGCCAACATTTACTATGCGTCCATATTTATATGACTGCATTGATGGAATTATTGCTTGACACATATGAACAATTCCTAAGACATTTGTTTTATAATCAAAAAGCCAATCCTCGTCAGTTGTTTCTATAAAAGAACGGCTATTTTTTACTGCCCCTGCAACATTTGCTAGGCAATGAATTTGTATTTTCTTTTCAAGAAGACCATTGATTGCTTTTGAAACAGCTTCCTTGTCAGTAATATCACAAATAATTTTTTCGGCATTAAGTTCTTTTGCAATTGCATCAAGTTTTGAAGATTCTTCTTTGTCGTGAACAATAATATTTGCACCATAAGATTTTGCTAATCTGGCAGTTGCTTCACCAATACCCCTAGACGAACCTGTTATTAAAATATTTTTATCTTTTAACATATATTTAAATTAAATATTACAAAATGAATAATAAATCTAAGATTATGGATTTAATTTAGGCTGATCTGTCTCTTTCTGGATATGTTTTTCATCTTTTCTAACAAACAAATCAAGTGGACTAGAGTCTGATCTTTCTCTTGGTTTTTCTCTTTCATATGCTTCCGCTGACGGTTCAAAAATCTTGGAACTAAAAGCACTTAGAGTATTAAAGAATTCATCAGTAAAAATATCTTTTAAGATAAAAAGAATACTATTTACAGTATTTTGGTATGTGGCTAGAACAGTACCTCCGGGCCAAAAGTCAATATCACGAAATTTAATTGCTAATTTTTCACTCTCTGGAAAAAAAGAATCATTCATTGTTCTTCCTAATGCGCCTTTAAATATTAATAAACCTCTATATGGTTCAAGCGCTTCTTTTGATATGACTTTACTCCATTTTTTTTCATATTCCACGTCAAATTTAGCATCTTCTTCTTGGAGAAATCGCACAAAAGAGTCTGAGAGATGTTTGCGTGTTTCTTCAGGAAGCCTGACAATTTCTTGTCCCTTTTTTATTACTTTTTTTGGTAATCCTTCATTCATAGATTTATACAGTTATTACATAAACTTTTTTGGTATTGGAAACTTCTTGGCAAGTTTTTTGATTTCTCTGTGTACATCTTTTTTTATTTTTTTATTATCTTTATTCTTTAATACTTTAATCATAAGTTCTGCAACAATTTTGCATTCTTTTTCTTTAAAATCACGAGTAGTAATAGCTGGTGTGCCAAAACGAATACCAGATGGATTAAGTGGTTTTCTGGTATCTTCTGCAATAGAATTCATATTTAGGGTAATTCCCACTTCATCAAGTACGGTCTGTGCTTCTTTTCCTGTTACACCAAGAGAACCATAAACATCAGCCAAAATTAAGTGATTATCTGTACCTCCACCAATCATACGAATTTTATTTTTACGAAATACTATTTCCATTGCTTTGGCATTTTTTAAAATTTGCTTGGCATATTTTTTAAATCCTGGAGTCATTGCTTCACCAAAAGCCACAGCCTTAGCGGTAATAGAGTGCATATGAGGACCACCCTGAATGCCCGGAAAAATAGATTTATCAATTTTTTTAGCAATTTCTTTGCTCTCACGAGTAAGAATAAGTCCCCCACGCGGACCACGAAGGGTTTTGTGGGTAGTTGAAGTAATAATATCAAAGCCATCATCAAATGGATTACGAAGTACGCCAGCCGCAATAAGACCTGCAATATGCGCCATATCTGCCATAGTAATAGCACCAACTTCTTTTGCAATTTTTACAAATTTCTTATAATCTAGTGTTCTTGAATAAGCAGAAAAACCAGCAAGAATTATTGTTGGTTTTTCTTTTTTTGCTACTCTGCGAAGTTCTTTATAGTCAATTTCACCTGTTTCAGTATTTTTCATTTTGTAAGTAACAAATTTATAGATTTTTGCTGGAAGGGTCATTGGGTGTCCATGAGTTAAATGTCCACCATGTGATAAATTCATACCAAGTACAGTATCTCCTGGTTTTAGAAGTGCAGCATAAACAGCCAAATTTGCCGGAGCACCAGAATGTGATTGCACATTAGCAAATTTGCACTTAAATAATTTACAAGCACGCTCAATTGCTAGAGTTTCTACTTGGTCAGTAAAATCTTGTCCACCATAATATCTACGTCCTGGATAACCTTCAGAATATTTATTTGTAAAAACAGAACCATTAGCTTCTAATACATCTGCTGAAACATAATTTTCAGAAGGAATAAGTTCCAATCCCTCTCTTTGTCTTTTTTCTTCACCTTTTATTATTTTTTCTACTTTTTTATCTTTCATAAACTTATTTTAACACAAATAGACTAATTTATACAAAGCTTTGTATCAATAAATTTTATGGGGTTTTGAGGTTGTCGAATCGAAAATTTCAGAATTTTTAAGCTTCAAAAAATTCGTACCATAAAATTTATATATAGAGCTCTATCGACGAAAATTAAAATATAATATTTTTTCCATCAGATTTAATAATAATAGAGCCCAATAAATCAGTACGAAAAACTTTTATCCCAAATAAAAACAAAGCATCCAGAACTTCTTGATGTGGATGACCATATTTATTGTTTTTTCCATCTGATATAAATGCATATGATGGAGAAATAACTTTCAAAAAAGATTCAGACGTAGAAGTAACCGAACCATGGTGCCCAACTTTTAAAATAGTGCTTTGTAAATCTGCTCCAGAATTTTCATTAAGAATTATTTTTTCTGTTTTAAGAGTGGCATCACCGGTTAACATTATTTTAATATTATCATAGGTTAACTTTGCAACAACAGAACCATCATTGGTGGTCCAAGTTGAAACATCTCTATCTGGAAATAAAATATCTATTACTACCCCACCGCCTAAATGTAATTTCATTCCTTTTCTTGCTAAAACTCTAGGAATATTTTTATTTTCTATTTCTTCTATTAAATTCTGATAAGTCTTAGAATTATTTCTAGTACCTGATTCAAAAACTCTACCTACTTTATAAACCTTAAGAACATCCATAAAACCACCAATGTGATCTTGGTCTGGATTAGTAATAATTATTGCATCTATAAAACGATCAAAGGGAGACATTATTCTAGAAAGTTCACTTAAAATTTTCCTGGGTGGCCCACCGTCTACTAGTATTTGTGTGCCACTTGGAGACTCTATAAACAATGCTTCACCTTGACCAATATTAAGCATTGCAAAAGTAAGTTTAGGATGAGAATTTTGCCAATCTAAATAAAAAATAAAAATAACAAAAGAGAAAAGTAGGGAAATTAAAATAAATAAACCATATTTTTTACCCTTTTCAAGCATGTTGTAATATTAACACATGCCTCGTACTAAATTTTTAATTATGGGGCATAGGGTTCAAGATTATAAATTAAAATTTTTCATTAGTTTTTTCAAAGAAATTTTTTATACTTCTACCAAAAAGTCTATAAATAAAATAGGTATAAATTAAAAGTGTGAGTGAGAGTGGAAAATCTGGAATAGTTAATGAGGCAAAAGGAATTTTGGCAAAAAATCCAATCATGCTAAGTTCATAATGAAGCATTAGATAAGAAATATAGCCAAGGGGAACAGATAGGAAATAGTGAATAATCCCGAGAAAGCCTGTGAGGAAACCAAGCAACATGGTAAATGGAACAAAGGGAAGAATCATAACATTAGCCGGTAGCGCAACCAAAGATAAATTTCCCATTTTATAAAGAATAAAAGGTAAAACAAAAACATAAACCGCGCTGGTAACAGAAATTATATCCCGCAATCCAAAACGTTTCGGTACCCATAAGAAATATTTTTCTATTTTGGGGGTGAAAAAAATTAGAGCAATAGTAGCAATAAAAGAAAGTTGAAAAGATACATCATAGACCAATACAAATGGATTTAAAATAATCATCACTATTCCAGCCAGTAATAATGCTCGTGCTACATCATAGTTTCTGCCAGAGGCACGAGCATAGAGAGCCAGAGACGCCATTATTCCTGCCCGAACTGCGGTAGAACCTGCCCCTGTCATTAAAACAAAAAGGAAAATTGACAAAATCCCCATTCCAATACCTAAATTTTGCGGTAAAAAAGCAAATAGTTTCACAAACCATTCAGCCACTATCGTAATGTTATATCCAGAGAGTGCAACAATATGTATTGTCCCAGTATCTACAAAACTTTGCCGGAGAGATTGATCAAAAGCCGACTTCTCTCCTAATATAAGACCACCCATAAGTAAATTTTCTGGATTTTTTATAACAAAATTTATTTTTTCTAAAAACTTTTCCTTCACAGAGAAAAGTAAACTTTTCATCTTATTACCATTACTCCTGGAAATAATTTCAATATTCGGATAACTCATTACATAAAAAATTCCGTCTTTTTTTAAATAATTAATATAGTCAAAATTTTTACCCTGATCAGTAATAAAATTGTCTGGTTTTTTAAAAATACCAGTAAAACTTACCTCATCTCCATATTTATAATTTTCATCAAAATTAGTTGAAATTAAAATCTTTGTTTTTCCTTCTTCATTTTCTACTTGAATTACTAATTTTTGATTATTTTCTCCAAGAGTGGGCTCATCTACAATTTCTCCAGAGAAAGACACTCTTTGGTCAACTTTTGATTCAAAAAAATATAGAACAGGCTTATCAGCTATATTAAATTGTAAAATTCCAAAACAAAAAACAAGGATAAAAACTGAAAATAAAATACCTATTTTATTTTTTGATATGAGACTAAAAAATAAAAATAAAGCAAAACTAATAATGCAAAAAAGAATTAATACATAAAAATTAACAAATAAAAAAGAGCGTATTAACACTCCTCCAATAAAACCAAAACAAATGGAATAAAAAATTCTATCCTGCATTAAATTAATTACTTTTTCTTTTTAAGTTTCACTAGCTCACCATCAATAAAACTTGTAGCAATTTCGTCTGCCCTATCATTATATTTATCTTCATTGTGTCCTTTCACATAAGTCCACTTAGGTTTAAGTTCTTCAGTAAGAATAAAAAGTTCTTGCCAAAGCTCTTTGTTTAAAACTGGTTTTTTAGCAGCATTGCGCCAATTATTTTTTTGCCAATTTAAAATCCATTCAGTAATTCCCAAAATTACATATTTAGAATCAGAAAAAAATTCTATAGAAGTATTCATTTTTCCCGCCCCACTCTGTAGTTCGGGTAAATGCTTTTTAATATATTTTAATGCCTCTATTGGTGCAGTTAATTCCATTTGATTATTGGTTGCATGCTCCACTTCACCACCAATTTCAAAAACTTTATCTCCAAACAAAAATACAGCCCCCCAGCCTGCTTTTCCGGGATTTCCTTTTGCTGCTCCATCTGTATAAATGGTTATTTTATTTTTTTTCATCCCGTGCGAAATTTTAAATTAATAAACGTAGTAATTATAACATGTCTATTGAATTTCTAACCTGCCTACCGCAGGCAGGCGGGACAAGTGTTTTATACTATGTCAACAATTCGTAATCTTAGCTCTTCTATACCACGAAAACGAGACAAATCAAAAGTAGCAAGAAGACTAACTTTTTTATCTTTCTCAAGACCTACTTGGAATGAAGTAATGCTTGAGAAAAATGAAATTGCAGTAACTTTTTTATTATTTTCATCAGAAAAAATAATTTCTAAGTGTTCCCTTGAACCATTTTTACCAAATTTTTTAATATTATCTATCTTAATATTCTTAAAAAGAAAAATGGGTTTTAAATTACTAAAACCAAAGGGTGCTAGTTTTTCTATTTCTTTCCAATTTTTCATATTTACCATAGCTAAACTAGCTTCCATGTCAAACTCTTTATTGCTGGCAATGCTTTCTCTTTCTACGCTTATAGATTTTTTTAATTTATTGAAGGTATCAGAAAGTGCATCTTCAAGAAAATGAATTTGATTATTGTGTGCCGTAAATCCACCAGCAAGCTCATGTCCACCAAAATCTAAGAAAAGTTCTTTTGTTTCAGTCATTAAGTCAACAAGGGACACGGATCCATCACTTCGACATGACCCTTTAATACAATCATTTTCATCTTTACCCCAAACAAAAACAGGCTTCTGATATTCATCAGAAATTTTTCCAGCCACAAGGCCTAAAATACCAATTCTCCAAACAGGACTACCTATAACTATTACATCTTTATGAACACGGTTTTTAAGTTTTTTATTAACTTCGCGCATAATACTTGCTACAATTGTTTTTCTTTCATCATTTATTTTTGATAAATGATTTGCTAATGTACCCGCTTCTACTTCATCCTTGGTAGATAAAAGTTCAAAAGCTCTCATTGGGTCATCCATCCTAGATGCAGCATTTAATCTTGGAGTTACCATAAAACCTAAATCATCCTCAGACAAATATCTCTGTTTAATGTTTATTTTAGATAATAATTTTTGCAAACCAGGACGTGGAGATTTACGTAAAACCTTCATTCCAAAATATGCAATAGCTCTATTTTCATTAGTAAGCGGAACTATGTCAGACAAGGTTCCCATGCCTGCCATATCAAGCATCCACTTCTCTGCCCCATCTTTAATTTTAAAATATTTACCATACTTTTTAATAAAGGCATGAGCAAGCTTAAATGCTACTGCTGCTCCACATAACATTTTTTCTGGATAATTATCTGTTTTTGGATTTAAAATGGCATAAGCATGAGGTAAATCTAAGGAGGCATGCCCCGCCTGAGCTAGGCGGGGTAAATGATGGTCAGTAATTATTACATCAATACCATCTATTTTCGCTTGAGCTACTTCAGCTACTGCAGTAATACCCAAATCAACAGTAATTAAAAGCTTCACTCCAGATTCTCTAAATTGTTTTATGGCATCTAAATTAAGTCCATAGCCTTCAGAATTTCGTTGTGGTATATAAACTTCAAAATTTGTATAATTGGTTTTTTTAAATAAGTCTTGTAAAATTACTGCTCCTGGGATACCGTCACAATCATAGTCTGCATAAATTACTATTTTTTCTTTATTCTCTATTGCTTCAAAAATACGCACACAGGCCTTCTCCATATCTTTCATTAAAAATGGATCATGAAAATCTCGCTCATAGTCTGGATTTAAAAAAATATTAGCCTGCGCCTCATCTCTAATTCCTCGTTTTTCTAAGAGTATTCTTAATAATTCACCATACTTGTGCATAGAACAGATTTTAGCATATAATATAAGAAGTATGGAAAACTCCGAAAGAATTTTTTATATTTATAATTCAGTAGGAAGGGTTTTAAATTTTAAATAAGTAATATAAATAAAATTATGAACAAAAACATCAAAAGCGAAAATTCTGACGGGGCAATCTGTATTTTCTGTAAAATTATAAATAAAAAAATCCCCTCTAATAAAATATATGAAAATGAGGATTTTTTAGCTTTTTTAGATATAGAGCCAGTCTCTGATGGGCATATACTTATAATACCTAAAAAACATATAGTCTGGATGCAGGAAGCCGACGATAAAATGATTGCGGAAATTTTTCAATTATCAAAAAAATTAATAAAAGCAATAAAAGAGGGGTTAAAGTGTGACTATGTACAACTCTCTGTCGTTGGAACGGACGTTCCACACTTTCATGTACATTTAATTCCAAGATATCTTAATGATAACTTATCTAAATTCCCAACAAAAAAGTATTCTAAAGAAGAAGTACCAAGTATAATAAAAAAAATCACTGAAGCACTTTAATTTAATTAAACAAAACACATCTACGCTATAGCGTAGATGTGTTTTGTAGATATTTATTCTATAAGTGGAATAAGTGCTGGAAGTTCTTTGCCAGCTAGAAATTCTAAAGTTGCACCACCAGCAAGACTTATGTGTGAATAATCTTCTAAATTTCCATACTTTCGTATAACATTAATGGTATCACCTCCTGCAATAATAGTTTCACTTGAAATATTTTTTTTGATATCTTTCATAGCAGAAAAAACAGAAATAGAACCTTGTGTAAATCTCTCATCCTCAAATTTACCCATAGGGCCACCTAAAAATACAGTTGAGGATTTTTTAATAATATCTGAAAAAGATTTTTGTGTTTTGGGTCCAATATCAAGAGCCATCCATCCCGCAGGAATTTCTTCTACATTAATATCTACAACTTTAGTTGAAATACCATCAGAAATTATAAGGTCTTCCGGACACACAATTTTATTTCCAGAAGATTGCAAAATATCTTTTGCATACAAAACCCAATCTTTCTTCTCACGTTTTTTTTCATCTACAAAAACATCTTCAATAAAAGAATCTCCTAATATTTTTCCCTGTGCTTTTAAAAAAACATTCGCAACCGCTCCCCCTACTAATACTTTATCAGCAATTTTTAATAAATTATTTATTGAATTTATTTTATCAGAAATTTTAGCTCCACCAATAATTACTGTAAATGGTTTGTTGAGATTTTTTAATAAATTAGACAACATATTTATTTCATCTATAAGATAAAATCCAGCTACTGCTGGTAAATAACGCTCTATTCCAGTAGTTGAAGCATGCTCTCTCATTGCCTGAGGAAAACCATCAAAAACAATTAAATCTTTTCCAAAGCATAATTTTTTTGCAAAAATATCATCATCTGTCATCTCTTCTTTATAAAATCGGACATTTTCTAACATTAAAATATCACCTCCCTTCATTTTATTAACTTTTTCTTCAACAATAGGACCAATACAATCATTAACTTTATCAACAGGCCTATTAAGTAGTTCCGAAAGTTTCTTCGCATGAGGAGTAGTTCGAAGTTTGTCTACTATCCTACCATCAGGACGTTTCACATAAGTTAAAATTACTATTTTACAATTTTCTTTTAAAAGATATTCCAAAGTTGGAAGTGTTACTCTAATGCGAATATCGTCTGTTACTTCTAACTTTCCATTTACTTCCCTAACACCAATATCATATGGGGCACGATAAAGAATAGTTTTATTTTTTATATCTATATTATTTAAAGTTTTAAGTTTCATCCCATTTAGAAACAGATCGCGATTAGTCCCGTTAGAAACAGGTCGCGATTAATTGCGACCGCGGTTTCTAATGGGATCAACTCGCGTACCTGATATTTTGTGTTAATAATTTTTATAATACTTATTTTCATATTTTTGTTTGTTTTTAAATTGCGATCGCGCCTGCCTGCCGGCAGGCAGGGCTTCTAACGGGACTCATCCGCAATTTTTATAATTTTTATAAATTTTTCAGCACTTAAGCTCGCTCGTCCTGGTAATACTCCGTCAACTCCTCCATTTTGTAGAAAATCTTTTGCATCTTTTTCTGTAACTGAACCACCATAAATAATTCTTATATTATTTGCAATTTCAGGTGTTGAAATATCAGAAAGTGTTTTACGAATAAAAATAACCATTTCCCTAGAATCATTTGAATTTGCATCTTTACGATTTGGAGTTGAAGAAATAGACCATATTGGTTCATAAGCAATAATTATATTTGATATTGAATTCTTTGTGATACCTTTTAGACATTCTTTAATTTGATTTTTTACAATAGTAAAATATTCATGCTTTTCATCTCTAATATTTTCTCCAATACATAAAATTGGAGTAATAGAGGAAGCTAGTGCAGATTTTAATTTTTTATTTATATCACTATTATTTTCACCCAGTGCTCTTCTTTCTGAATGTCCTAAAAGTACATATTTTATACCTAAGTTGTAAAGCATTTCTGAAGAAATTTCTCCTGTAAAAGCACCCACATCACCAATAAAAGCATCTTGTGCACAAAGAGATATTTTTTTAGAAAGCTTCTTTAGTTTTTCAAGATAAATAAAAGGTGGACAAATAATAATATCTACTTTTTTAATTTTAGAAACAGACTTAGCTATAGTATTAAATAATTTTTCAGCTTCATTAGTTGAGCTTGGATTCATTTTCCAATTACCAATAACCAGTTTTTTCTTTTTATTAGACATTAAACAATTATATCATAATATAATTTCTATAAACTCTCACCCCAGCTATCAATTACCCAAGAGCCAGATGGACCACTGGTAAAATTAACATTTATTAATCCACTACCATAACTAATACTTGTATTATTTTTTAATTCTATTTTATTACCCACTGCTTCTTTTACAGAAGCATTGTTACTAAAATAAACTGTACCTTTTTGAGCATTAATAATTGAAAGATCAGAATTATTACTAACAGTAATTGCATTATTCCCAAAACAAGGACTAGAAGATATACTTATATCACAAATACTATCTGACAAAAGTAATATATAACTCCCAAAAGTTCCAGAGTCTTGAAAAACTACACCATTATTTATATTAATATAGCTATCAGAAATTATAATACCCGAAGTTGCTTCATAAGAAGGGTCTAATTTTACGGTATCACTAATTATTACATTTCCCGTTACATAAATAGTGCCAGTAAGAGTAAATGTACTATTAATTGTTAAATTTCCTATGATTTTCTTGGGACCAATGCTAGTAGGAATAGAAATTACTACATCACCATTTATTGTTCCACCCAAAGTCGCATCATCTTTCCATTTAGTAATACTTTCATTACTTATCGGTAAATCTTGAGCAATAGGATCTAATTGAGATGTATCACATGGTTTATTATTACCAGAACCATTTTGACAATAAATATTACCAGTAATAGTAGAGTTATTAATAGTGTGAGCATTAGCATCACCATTACCACCATAACCAACACGCATATTAGAAATTAAACCACTACTACCAGCAACAAAAGCATCACCGGTAATATAAGCACCATTTGAACCAATGATATTCCCATTAGAATATAAGTTACCTTGAACACTAGAATTATTATGAAAAAGAAAACCCCCCATACCAGCTTGTGTTCCATATTTAAAAACTGTACCTTCTCCGGTCTTAAGCTTTATGCTAATTTTTCTTTGATAATTAGAAATATCACCAATTGAGCTAATTTCTTTAGTGTCACCAAAGGGAGTAGTAATTGTTGTAGTAACTGAAACAGAATCAAGTGTAAGAATTTCACTATTTCCAATTGTCATATTGTTAAATATTCGATATATTGCATCTTCACTTCCTGATTCAGCTAAAAAATAAGCTTTTTTAGAATTAAAAGAAATATTCGCATTTCTAAATTCACGAACTGAAGGTGAAACAAGTCCAGAAATTATTGCCAAAGAAATAAAAAGGAAAGAAATAATAGAAAATAATATTGCTGCTCCACTGTTTGTTTTTATTTTTTTAAAATCTTTTTTTCCCGACGCTTGCGGTCGGGACCCCGACCCTAAAGGGCGTCGGGGCTTTCTGCCTTGACCTGTTAATGTTAATTTTTTGTTTTTTGTTTTTTTCTTCATCTCGTTAGAAATTGTTTACTTTATAACTAATTAATAATTACCCCGAAGTGAAATAGTATTATAAAAATCTACAGTTCTATTTAGGGCATCATTTGTAGAATATAAAGTAATAAGTATTTTAACTGCTTTACTTTTATTTGTAGTAATTTCTGTAAAAGTAAGATTAGAAACAGCTATATTAGGTGTATTTAAATTACCTTGAGAAAGTCCATTTTCAAAAAAACTAACATCAGAATTAGAAAGTAAAAACTCTACTGTTTTATTTACCTCAAATTCATCAACAGTATTTAATACCAAATTATTTGCACTAATTGAACTAATACTAGAAGCTTGTCTAATTTCTCGAGACATTCTTTCCATAATAGAACTAGCACTAACTAGTTCCGCCTGAAGTGTTGTTTCACGAAATGATTTAGTCATTACAATCATTGAATTAATAACCACTAAAATAAGAATTGCAAAAATAGAAATATAAAAAAGAAGTTCAATAAGTGCATAACCTTCTGTTTTTTTAATTATTCTATTTTTTTTCTTATCTATAATCATGAAAAAATATCTAAAATATAAAATGATAAAGTCTTAGTTATAGTAGTACCACCCTCAATCCAAGAAACGGTAACAACTACTAACTTAGTGCCGTCATCCTCAGTACCAATGGTTGAAATATCTTTAGTGGCATCATCTCTTTTTACATTTAATATGTTTATTTTACGAGTAAAAATACCTATAGTATTGGGAATGAGTGATAAACTCCAGCTATCTAAAGAAAAAGATGGATAATAGTCTGTATCTAAAACAAGAGAAGAAATATTATTCCAATTATCATCTCTTACAATACGAATTACTTCAGCTCCCTCTTCAAGTAAAAAATTAGCCTGTGAAAAATGAAGAGCTTGGCGAGATACATAAATAGATTTCTGTGCAACCGTCATTGACGCTAAAATTGATATCGTAATAATAGAAACACCAATTAAAACTTCAACAGTCATGAATCCGGTAATGAATTTTCTATTTTTAAAAAAAAATTTAATCATTTATTCAATACTTGTGTTACCAGATTGATATATTGTAATAATTTTTGAAAAGGATGGAGTAGAAATAGTTATTGTGCCATTTGTATTCGGAACTCCATAAATACGATTAAAATATAAATCTCCAGAAACATCACTCACTCCACCCAGTGTAACATTAGAAATATTTGCTGGAGAAAAAATATTAATTACTTGATTATTAACATTAGTGTCAGAGAAAACACTACCTTTAAAAAGGACAACTTTATCAAATTGAAAATGCACTCCATATGAAGATGAATCTTCCGAAGCTAATGTTTGTGACCTAGCTTTATTTATAGTAGATAATACATCCCCTGCTGTAGCTTTAATTACTTGATTTTCTCTAATCTTAGAAAATTGAGGTAAAATTACTACAATTAAAATACCAATAATAAGTAAGACTATTAAAATCTCAATAAGAGTTGCTCCCTTATTTATCCTCCTAAATTTTTTTTGAATTTTATTTTGAATTTTTTGCATAGTTTTGTAAATTAACCAATATTACCTAAAATTGAATAAAGTGGAGAAATCATAGAAATAGCAAAAAATCCAACACCAGCTCCAATAAAAATCATTAATATTGGTTCAACAATAACAGATAAATTATTTGTTTTATTTTCAATTTCTTCTTCATAAAATGAAGCAATATTGAGCAACATATCAGAAAGCTTCCCTGTTTCTTCTCCAACCTGAATCATTTCTGACATCATTATGGGAAAAAGGTGCGAATTCGTCTTAAATATTTCTGAAAAAGATAGACCACGCTCTATGGCTACCTTGGCTTGACCTAAGGCTTTTTTATAATAAATGTTTTGTACTACATCTTCAGTAATTTCTATTGCCCTAGTAAGCGAAACACCTGCTAGTAATAAAGAAGATATAGTACGAGCAGTTCTGGCAGTATTTAGCTCTTTGACTAAAGTACCAATTAATGGAAGTTTTACAATTAAAAAGTCGGTATATTTTATAATAAACTTTGCACGAGAAAGAGAAATTAATCCAATTACTCCACAAAATAAAATAATAAAGGTCAAAAATAAATTATCAGAAAAGAAATTTCCTAAAATAATTATGATGCGAGTAGAAGTAGGTAATGCTACACCAAGTTCTTTAAAAGTATTAGCTAAAGTGGGAACAACAAAAGCGAACATTAAAATTCCAATAATTACCATGGCAGAAAGTATTACTCCGGGATAAATAAGTGCACTACGTATTTTCTGGTTTAGGGAGTAAGATTTTTTTAAAATAATACCAATATCTAATAATGCACCAGCTAAATTACCTGATTCCTCACCCGCACGAGTCATTGAAATAAAAATACTAGAAAAAATATTTGGAAATTTTGCTAATCCCTTTGAAAGAGCATCTCCAGAATTTACATCATTTGCGAGAGATACTAATATTTTATTCAAAAGAGGATTTTTTGTTTGTTTTTGTAAAACTAATAAAGCTCGATGTAAAGAAAGTCCAGCTTTTATCATTCCACTTAAGTTTTTTGTAAAAATAATAAGCTCACTCGTGGTAACTTTTGCTAAAAAATCGTTAGCAGCTACTAAGAGATTAGGGTGCTTATTTTTTTCTTTTATAAATATGGGTATATGTCCACGAGAACGAAGCTCGCGAGAAAGAACAAAGCGGTCTGGCCTTTCCATTACGCCCTCTAAAATTTCTCCGTTTTTTGATTTTGCCTTATATGAAAAAAGCATGGCTAGTTTTAAAGAAGCGAAGCGACTATTAAAACAGACACCCTGTTAAATATCATGTGATATGTCTGTTCTTTCTTATTTTTTAATAATTTTTTCATAATTTACATTTATTTTTAATGTTATATTTGTTTCTTTCACATGATAAATTTTATAAAATAAAATTTATTTAACAGGGTAAGGAAAATCATATTCACCTTACTCATTGATTTTCTCTTATTCTGAAATAACACGAAATACTTCTTCTAATGTTGTTACTCCCAGAACCGCCTGATAAACACCGTCTTCAATCATGGTCATCATTCCTTCTTTTTTCGCCTGAGCTTCTATGTCTTCTTGCGAACTTCCACCCACAATCATTTTTTTAATTACCGGACCAACTTTTAAAATTTCGTGAATACCTGTACGACTTGAATATCCATCTTTTGATTCAGAATTACTTATTGCTTTATAAAAAGGAATTTTATCCCAATTTATATCTTTTATTATTTTCTCATTTTTAAGCATTAAAAGCATGCGATCTAAGTCTATTACTGTACCTAAACGCTTTATTTCATCAGGAGATAAAAAATACTTCTCTTTTTTTTCAGTAAGTCTGCGAATTAATCGTTGGGCAATTATTATTTTAATGGTGGAGATAAGTAAAAATGGTTCTACTCCCATATCAATAAGACGTGGTACAGCACCTGCTGCAGAATTAGTATGAACAGTAGAAAGAACTAGGTGTCCAGTAAGAGATGCATTTATAGCAAGTCCAGCTGTTTCTCTGTCACGTATTTCTCCAACCATAATTATGTCTGGGTCTTGACGCAAGAGTGAGCGTAAACCATTGGCAAAAGTGAATCCGATTTCTGGCTTTACTTGTGTTTGATTAACTCGAGGCATCTGATATTCAATAGGGTCTTCAACTGTTGAAATATTAACTTCTGGTTTATTTAAAATATCAAGCATAGTATAAAGAGTTGTTGTTTTTCCAGACCCCGTAGGACCGGTGGCAAGTACCATTCCTGTTTTTAATTTAAGTGCAGAATGTATTCTTTCAAGTCCTTCTCCATGAAAACCTAAGGTTTCTAAAGAAAAACCACTTGTGTTTTCTTTTAATAATCTAATAACAGTTTTTTCACCAAAAAAAGTGGGTAAAATAGAAACACGAAAAGAAATTTTTTCTCCATTTTGATCTATTTTAAACCTACCGTCTTGGGGGAGTCTTTTTTCATCTAATTTTAAATTAGCCAATACTTTTATGCGCGCAGTAATACCAGACCCAGCATTTTTATCAAGAACCATTGCATCATGTAAAATACCATCAATTCGGTAACGTACAGTAAGTTTTTTTTCTCCAGGTTCAATATGAATATCAGAAGCGTCTTGTAATGTTGCATGAAAAATTAAGGAATCAACAATCTTAATTACTGGCAAATCTTCGGCTAGTTCTTTTAACTCTTTTTCAGACTTCTCTTTGTATTCTTTTCCAGAATTTTCAATTGAAGAAGATTCTTTTTGAATAATATGGTCAAATTCAACCTTCAGGCTTTTCCTATACTGAACAAGTACAGATTTAATTGATACTGTGTCTGTTAAACGAGGTAAAATTTTTAACCCTGAACCCTTCTTAATAAAATCAATTACTGGCAAGTCATCTACATCAAGCATTGCCACCTCAAGGCCTTCTTCACTTTTTTTATAAGCAATAATATTATAATTACGAGCAATAGGTTCAGGAATAAGAGAAAATACTGAAAAATCAATCTTTTGATCCACTAAGCTAATAAAGGGTATGCCCAAAACAAAAGCTTCCATTTTCTTTAAATCAGTTTCAGAAATTTTACCTTCTGAAAGTAAAATTTCTGAAACTTTCTGTTTTTTTTCTTTTGCCTTTTTTTCAGTTTTTTCAAATAAAGAAGGAGAAACAAGATGAGCATCTAGAATAAGTTTTTTTAACTTTTCCTTATCAATTTGCATTAATATATTATAACAAAAAATCCCCACTAGGGGGATTTTTTGTTCTTTATTTAATTAATTTTCCCAAAACCTAGGCCTCTTCCTTACAGTAACTGTTGCTTCATCTGGAACATCATCACAAGTTATTGTATATATTGTAGTTGAATTTGGAGTAACGGAAACACTACCGGAAATAGCACCACCTGTTTCAAAATTTGTCCCTTCACAAGAAGAACCATCTGAAAACCAAGAAAGAACAGAAGAGTCTCCCGTTACAATAACTGATGGATTTGCACTAAGTACTGTAGAATCACACAATGGTGCACTACAAGACTGACTTTCAATAGGAGAACCAACACAATCATCTCCACCATATTGAGGAGCAGGGTTTGTACAAGTACGTGTACGTGATTGCGTACCTATTTGTCCACAAATAGAGACACTACAGTCACTCCAAGCACTCCAGTCAGTCCAAATACCATCTACAGCAGTACCAGACGCTGTTACAGTTATCCAATTTCCACAGTTATCATTTTCATTTAATTCAGTAATAATACCTATATCAATAGATGAATCTTTATCAGAACAAGCTCTAATAGAATATATACCGTCAGAAGGAAAAGCATAAGACTGATAAGTATTATCATTACTATTAGCATTAAGTGAAGACATTAAAGTTGATGCTAAGTCAGCAATGTCTCCCCCACCACCTTCTTCTGTTGCTACTTGAAAGAAGTTATAGAAAGATGCTCCAGTAGAAAGACTACCAGCATTAGAGATTGTTGAAGATAAGGTGGTCTCAACCCCAGCTGTAACTAAATCTGGCAAAGCATTACTTGCAACAAGGTTAGGTAAAGGAACAGGAGATACAGAAATATTAACCCAAGTTCCACAGTTATTATCTTCATCTGATTCATCAATAGTGCCTGTATCTACAGACGAACTTCTGTCAGCACAGGCTCTAATAGAATATATACCTTCAGAAGGAAAAGGATACGATTGTTCAGTAGTATCGCTAACGCTAGGATCAAGTGAAGACATTAAAGTTGATGCTAAGTCAGCAATATCTCCTCCACCATCT
>SDBT01007201.1_pt1 | contig 18347 bp, 17 predicted proteins | sample 2277101 | NCBI WGS metagenome assembly SDBT01 (sample SAMN10404973, study PRJNA504765) | marine sediment metagenome | isolation source: marine sediment core GS10_PC15, 103 cmbsf | place: Arctic Ocean: Southern Knipovich Ridge | collected 2010
AAGAATAGTCGAGCATACGTTACCCGAGCCGCATTCGGGGGTATTAAAGGGAATTATGCTGGGAGATAAAGAGTCTCTTCCTCCCGAAGTGCAGGAAAGCTTCTTAAGAACAGGGACAGGACATATTCTGGTAGTAAGTGGTCTTCATGTAGGTCTTATTCTCCTGCTCCTTTTAATATTATTCAGAGTGCTAGCCCTTCCTTCTAAGATTGCCTTTTTGATTGCTATACCCATTATAGGCTATTATGCCCTTCTTACCGGTCTTCGCCCTCCGGTAATAAGAGCTGCTCTAATGATAACTATAGGACTGGTTAGTCTGATAATAGGCAGAGATACCCCTCCTTTAGCTATTCTTTCCCTGGCCTGTTTAATCATTTTACTTCTTAACCCTCTCGCTCTTTTTGGTGCTAGCTTTCAATTCTCCTTCCTTGCGGTAGCAGGGATAGTCTATTTCACTCCTTATCTGGAAATAACATTGAAAAAATTACCCCCTGGCTGAAAAGGCCGCTGGCTATTTCCTTATCTGCCCAACTTTTTATTCTGCCCTTATTAGCATTCTATTTTGATCGCCTACCCCTGATAGGAGTGATTACTAATCTTATTGTTGCCCCTCTTATAACCATTGTTTTAGCTCTAGGACTTCTATCCGTAATTCTGGGAATGGTAAGTTTAGCTTTAGCACAATGGGTAGCCTATAGTAATTGGTTGGCTATAAAAGGCCTTCTAAGAATAACCGATTTTCTTAGCTTTTCCGAGTCTCCCGCTTTATCTAACCTGGTTTGCCCTTCCTTTGGCTCTTTCCCTTTCTGGATATTATTGGTCTATTATCCGATTTTGATTGTCCTACCTCACTATAAAAAGCTTTTCTGGAAAAAATATCTCTAAATGATTGACAGACAAGAAGAGAGTGATTATGATTGATTGAAAATGATAAGACAAATAGCAAACGAACTGAAAAGACATGCTCCTTTCACTTCTCTCGGGACTGTTACAGGAATTATCCTGATGGCTATAATAGTCTTAGGCAATGTTCCCCCTCAAGCTTCGCAGACCTTTTTCTATATCTTACACCCGTTTCATGTTGTTTTAAGTGCAATGGTCACCACAGCTATTTATAAACAACATAGTGAGGGTAAAGTCTGGGCGATAATTCTGATTGGTTATGTAGGCTCGATTGGCATAGCTACATTAAGTGATGCAGTGATTCCTTACCTGGGAGGAGTTTTGCTTAACCTGGAGATAGAATTCCATCTGGGTTTCATTGAAAAATGGTGGCTGGTGAATCCTATGGCTCTACTTGGTATTACAATAGGTTATTGGAAACCTAATACTAAATTCCCGCATGCCGGGCACGTATTGTTGAGCACCTGGGCATCACTATTCTACTTTACAGCATTCGGGACAGCAAACTGGATTCCTCTGCTTCCTTTTATCTTTTTTTTCTTATTTCTGGCGGTTTGGGTTCCTTGCTGTATAAGCGATATAGTATTTCCTCTCTTATTTACAAAAAGGGCTTCCGATGAAACAGACTTCTAATAATCCATAAATCATCATAATAACCAGAACTTCTCAAAGACAAAAGACAAGGGAAAAAGTAAATCAATGACGTTTGATTATCTCAAAGATAATATCCGCCTATTATCTTTCTCGCCTAATATACACATCTTTTGCCATCTCCTCATCCATGGCCACTTGGGTCTGTCCAATTTGCAGAAGATAAGAGGGAAATTTCTGAATTATCTGGATAGGCATTCCCGGTAGAATTCCCATAGCCATCAGCTTCTGAAGTTCCTTATCACTCTTATTGTGCAAATAGACAATCTTTCCCCTTTGTCCAGCCTTCAGCTCAATCAAAGAGGAGACGACGGGAGATATAGTATGGTTGATTCTTCCACAACACCTTCCCCGAGATATACGTTTTCCGTGAGGACAGACTTTAGGATGGCCAAGAAGTGCACAGACACTCTCCTCCACCTCTTTATATAGAAGGTGCTCAAATTTACAGGCTGCTTCATTGATCATCTCTTTTTTTAAGTCAAGGACATCAACCATTAACCTCTCGGCAAGGCGGTGACGCCTGACGATACTCTTTGCTTCTCCTCTTCCCTTCTCGACCAACTCTATCTCATCCCCAGAGATAACGATGTAGCCCAAATTTAAAAGTTCTTTTAGCGGCGGGTCATCTCTGACTATTTTGAGATCACCCAGGCAAACCTTCTCTTTTTCCTCCTGGCCAGAAACCCACAGGGTTTCCAAAATTTCCTCCGCTTCATCGCTTAGTTTCATTAATTTTCTTCCTCCATTTTTTAAAGGATTTTATGAATTTAGGTTCTAAGGGAACTTCGTATCCACATCCAGGGCATCTCACCAGACGACAGGATCTAGCCAGAGGACAGCCCCGGCAATGAGATGCCCCCTCCTCCTCTTTAAACTCTAATCCGCAAAGAGGACATTTCATAGTTTTACTCCCAGAAGGTTAAAGGCTAAATTGAGTAGAAATCCTACCAGGAAGGCGAAGGGGAAGATAAAGGCTACCATAGCTAAACCCGTTTTAAGTCCTCTTTCCTTTATGGTAATAGAGAGCTGGGCAATACAGGGGATAAAAAGAGTCAGAGTCACTACAGCCACCACTAACTGCACTTCCGACAAGCCTCCTCCCTTAGTTAAATCAAAGAGCCCGGCCGCCCCAAAGTCGCGGCGGAAGAAACCATAAAGGAAAACCGGCGCTGTTTCATCAGGTAAACCAATCGCCTGAACAAGCGGTCTTAGACCCCTTGTTATTAGATCGAATAGTCCGGTTATCTTTCCTGCCCAGATCAGGATACTGGCCAGGATGAATATGGGAAGAATCTCTTTGAAGTACCATTCTACCCTGCTGTAGGTCTTACTAAGTATGTTTGATAGCTTGGGCCATCTTAAGGGCGGTACATCCATGTAGAAAAGAGGTCTTTCACCGGGTAGGAGGCGGCTGGCCAGATAACCTATCAGAAAAAAGACTAATGCCACCACTCCAGCCCAAATAGCGAAAGACTTAGGCTTTCCTGCCAGAAGAGCCAGAATAACCCCCAATTGGGCTGAGCAAGGTATGGCCAGAGCCAAAAGAAAGCTGGCAATAATTCTCTCCCTTTTAGTCTCAAGAGTTCTGGTGGTGATGGTGGCCATAGTATCACAGCCAAATCCCAGAACAATAGGAATCACCGCTCTTCCGTTGAGCCCAATTCTTTTGAAAAACCGGTCAATAAGCATAGCCAGACGTGGTAGATAACCGGTGTCCTCAATAACAGAAAAAGCCAAAAAGAAAGTAGCGACGATGGGTAGAACTATGGCTACGGCATACCTTACTCCCAGAGTAATAATCCCGTACTCTCCCACAAAGAGATTCTGCAAAAAAAGCCAGGGAATAATTCTCCTGACAATCTCAGTTACAAAAGGATTGATGTACCTACCAAAAACAATGTTCTCCAAAAAATCAACCGAAATCTGTGCTCCAAGAACGCCCACAAATTCATAGAGCCCGAATAAGACAAGGAGAGCAATGGGCAAACCGGTAAAAGGGTTCATCATCCAGCGGCTCAATTTCTCTCCCGGACCCACTTTGCGAGAAGAAGAAGGCGTGGTAACGAGATCGGCTATTTGCCTGGCCTGTTTTTGGCGATATAGGCCAAGGACATAGTTCATCGGATAGCTGTACTGCTTTCTTATCTTTTGTAGTATCTTTTTAATAAGAGGATAATTATCTCCCTCCTTTAATCTCACCAGAGATTCTATTTCTGAATCTTCCTGGAGTAGAAGAGTAATAATGCTTCTTTTTGAAATTGGATATTCTCTTTTAAGAAGGTCCTCTAGTTGTTTAATTGAAGAATCAATGATTTGGTCATACTTAATTGACTGAGCACTTCCTCTTGAATATTGCACTAATCTCTTTTTTAAGAGATCCATCCCTTTTCCTTCGGTAGCCACGGTGGCTACCACCGGTATACCTGTCTTCGCCTCCAAACTGGCAATATCAATTTTCATCCCTAGCTTATCAGCCTCGTCCATAAAGTTCAAAGCAAGAACCAATGGGAGCCCAGCTTCTATTAATTGAAAAGTCAAAGGAAGCATCCTTTCCAGATTCTTAGCGTCTATTACTTGCAGGACAATCCGTGGTTTTTCCTTGAGTAGAATAGATCTGGATACACGCTCTTCCTCGGTCATGGGGTAAAGGGAGTACATTCCCGGTGTATCGACTATTTCAAATTCGTTCTTTTCGATTCTAGCTTTCCCCCGCATCACCTCAACAGTAGTTCCAGGATAGTTGGATACGGTTACATACGTTTTGGTGAGTGAGTTGAATATAACGCTCTTGCCTACATTGGGACTGCCAACGATAACCAGCTCTCGTGTTCTCACTACAGTACTCTCCTTATGAATACTCCGAACCTTAGCCCTTCTGTACTCACAGATATGCCTTAAGAGATTCTCTGATAAAAGTTAGTAAATGAAAACTATATTAGTCTAATCTAACTTATTAAATAAAGAAAAATTTCTGCCCTTTTTCACTATTTTTCTCTCCTCAGGCATGGCTCTGGACGCTTGCCTGTTTTCAGGAAAGAGTGAAAGTTAGATAGCCAGAGAGATTCTCCTTGAGGACAGGTTTCTATGAACTCCAAAAACCTTAATAGACGCTTCATCGTTTTTGCATCCAGAACATGCTCCATTCGGCAGGCATCACGCCAGGCGACAGGTTCACTCAATCCGAGAAAATCATGCAGGAATTTATAGAGGGTCTTATGGCGGGCATAAACCTGTTTAGCTATCCGAACCCCCTCCCGAGTAAGTTCAATATATCCGTACTTCTCATGACTAACTAACCCCTTTTCAGCTAAGAATCTTACCCCTGCCGCTACAGAAGACATCTTCACTCCCAGATAATCAGCTAAATCGCTTACTCTTACCCATTTCTTTTCCAGGCTAATAACCAGAATTGCCTCTAAATAGTCTTCTTTGCTCTGCGTTAAGACACTCATTTTCTTCATCACTCTTTTTTGGCTCTTTCCCTTGCACACTCAAATTTTGTAAGGCTAAACGAACAATATTAGACAACACTAACATTATAAGGAAAAAAATACATTGTCAAGAGAGCGGTTTTATCTAGAATTCATATTTTGTTGCTCTTAAGAACAAATTCTTCAGTGCTTTTCGAGGAACATGACCCTTCTTGACAATACTATAAACAGCTTCGCAGATGGGCAGTTCTGAATTATAGCGCTTTGATAGAACCATTAAAGCAGCTGCCGTGCTTACACCTTCGGCAAGTTTATCAAATCTCTCTTTCTTTACAAAAGCTTCACCAAACTTCCGATTATGACTATATGATGAAAAAAGCGTTGCCTCATAATCTCCTATATGGGATAAGCCATACACTGTTAGCTCATTACCTCCCATTGCCTTAATCAGGCGCGAAATTTCTCGTGGCGCTCTAGCCATTAATGGCCCTTTTAAGCTACCTAAATTCAATCCATCCAGCATGCCTGCAGCAATGCCTATTACATTCTTTGAAGCTGCGCCAATTTCACTTCCTGGTAAATCCTGGCCATAATAGAGACGAATCAACTCACTGTTAAATATAGTTGCCACTCGCTTAGTAACATTTGTATTATCCGAGTTTATTACCATACAACTCGGCACATTCTTCACAAACTCCTGCACATGTCCTGGCCCAACCCAAATAGCCAGAGACACAGACTGCAGGATTTCTTCACTAAACACCTGAGATAAGCGTTTTCCGGAATGCTCCTCCAATCCTTTCATACATAAAACAAAGGTCTTCTCCCCTGCAGAAGATAAGGCAATCTGTTTACAGAGACTTCGAAAGTTCTGCGCCCCAATAGCTATGAGAATAATATCCGCGGACAAGGCTGTCCCGAGAGAACTTCCTACCATAACAGAGTCTGGCAGATGCAGGTATTCATTACCTCTCTTCTCCATTAGATTCTGCCAGGTCAGCGAATCCTCCCTGCCCCAGATGGTTACCTGATGGCCGAGTTTAGCTGAATACCAACCCAGGCAGCTTCCCCAACGACCACAACCCAAGACCGAAACTTTCATACCATTCACCTATCTCGTACAAATAGTTTGCCGGGCAGCTCTCTGGCCAGACCCTTTATCTGCAGCTTCATCAAGAGCTCGCCCACTTTGGAAGCAGCAAGATTGCTTTCGCTAATTAGTGAATCGATATGGATAGGTTCTTCCTTCAAAAGACTAAAAACTTCCCTTTCCTCGGAAAACAAAGAAGGTATTTCTCTATCCAAAACCTGTTTATCCTCTTTCGGGAGATAGGAGAATTCCAATTCTTCCAATATATCTTCAGCACATTCCGCTAATTTAGCCCCTTCCTTAATTAGTCTATTTGTTCCCTGGCTGTTAGGGCTGGTAACATTTCCCGGCACAGCGAAAACTTCTCGCCCCTGCTCCAAGGCGAAGTCGGCTGTAATCAAAGCTCCGCTTTTCGAAGGGGCCTCTATAACCAATACTCCTTTGCTTAGTCCACTAATAATACGATTACGCTGAGGAAAGTGAAGAGCATTGGGCTGCGTTCCTAATGAATACTCAGAGAGCACCGCCCCTCTTTTGGCTATTTCCTCTGCCAATTTCTTGTTCTCCCCCGGATAGATTACATCTATGCCAGAACCTAAAACAGCAATGGTTCTTCCTCCCACTTCCAAAGCTCCCTGGTGGGCAGCTGTATCGATTCCCCTGGCCAGTCCGCTAACAATAGTGACTCCCTTTCTAGCCAGAGCTCTGGCTAGTCTTCTAGCCACTAATTTTCCGTAAGTGGTTGCTCTTCTTGTCCCTACAATAGCCAAAGCATCTATATCTTGCTTTTTCAGCTCACCCTTTAGATAAAGCAGGAAAGGAGGGTTGAATATCATCTGAAGATTAGCCGGATAAAAGGGATGACGAAAGTGAACTATTCGTCCATTGAGTTCATCCAAACGTTTTAAGTCTTCCCTTATATCTATTTCACTTGTCTTTCTATTGAGATAAGTTATGGCCTCTTTATTCAAGCCAGGGATGGTGGATAGCTCTTTAAAGGAAGCGGTAAGAACTTTTTGGGGAGAGCCAAAGTGCTCTATCAGCTCACGACATTTCTTGGCACCAAGATGAGGAATCCTATCCAGAAGAATCCACTCTTTATAAGCGTCCATATAACTAGATTTCCTCGTCTAAATCTCTTGTAACTACCCCACTGAGAGGTTTGGGATAAAAATAGGTACTTTTAGGAGGGAGCTTTCCGCCGGAAAGACAGACCTCCTTTACCTGCTTCAGAGAAAGGGATTTGAGAAAGAAGACCGACTGGTATTTCTTTTTTTGGACAAGGTCTATTGCTTCTTCCTCCTTTTTGATAAAATCTATATCCTGTCCCCTTTCTAACCTGTCTTTTGCTAACACCTCTTTTATCAATTTATCTAAAACAACTGTATTTACCTTGCTTAAAAAAGATTTTTTTTCTTCTTTTAAGGTTAGCAGCTCGTAACCAGACCCTCCCCAATAGACTGCAAAAATAGACTCTTCTTTTTTCTGTAGTTGGCTAACTATAATCTCTGCCTTTTTCTTGTTGTCATTCAAAGTCAGTTCTAATCTTTCTATGTGGAAGAGGTCTTTTAATCTCGACTTTAACCTGAATATACCTGATGAGTTCAAATTGCCGATTACTCTGGATACAGGCAGAATGCTCAAAGCATCATTGTCCATATTCAAGAAATACATCAAGACAAAATTCCGCCCATTTCCTGATTTCTCACATCTCCTTCTATCCTCATCGCGAAACTTGAGAGCCATGTTGTAACGGTGATGTCCGTCGGCAAGAAAAAGCTTTTTGTCTTCCATGGCTATGCATATTTTGTTAATTATGCCTACATCCTCTATCTTGCCAAGTCTATGCTTCACTCCCTCTCTATCTATTACCTCAAAAAGCGCCTGACCTGTTTTAAGATAGTCATCCACCGTATAAAGGGGATCTGAATAGAGAGAAAAAATAGGATTAAAATTTGCCCGGCACCACTGCAGAAGTTTCAAACGATCCAAGCCCGGTTTAGGCAATGTCTCTTCATGAGGAAAAATTATTCCTTTGCCAAACTCCGCCAGTTTCATCAGGGCAAGGAATCCCCTCCTTCTTTCTAGATTTCCCTGCCCATAATATTCTTCTTCATAAGTATAAATGGCAGGTTTTTGTTCTTTCTTCAGTATATCTTTTGCGAGCCATTCCTTGAGAAATTCCTTAGCTCGAGTGTATCTATTTTCCCGCTCATTATCCTGCGGATAGTCCTTGCCCAGAATAATTCTAATAATATTATTAGGGTGAGCCCTATAGTACAGCTCCTGATCCATCAGAGAGATAACATCATAAGGCGGAGCAGTCACCCCGGCTATATTTCCTACCTTTTCCTTATCATAAATAATCCCCCGAAAAGGACGAATTTTGAGCATCTTATCCTGGCTCACTCTCTAGCCAATGACTATCCTGGTAGGAATAGAGCTCTTGAGGAGAGAAGAGACATTGAATCTCCCGACGGGCAGAGCCTGGCGAATCTGACCCATGCACAATATTTCTTCTCCCATCAGAAGCGTATTCTCTTCGAATTGTCCCTGGATTGGCCTCTTCTGGCACTCTCTCTCCTATTAATTCTCTCACTCTCTGCACCACTCCCTTTCCTTCCGCTACCAGGGCTACCGAAGGAGCAGTGAGCATAAACTCTATTAAACCGGGAAAGAAATTCTTATCTTTGTGAGGATGGTAGAGTTCTTCTGCTTTCTTCTCTTCAAAACTAAGCATCTTAAGAGCAACTATTCTAAATCCTTCCTTTTCTATTCTTTCTATTACCGCGCCCACCAATTTTTTGCACACGCCATCTGGTTTGATTAATATAAGAGTTCTCTCCATTCGCCTGTCCCTTTCCTATGTTCTTTTCCCTTCACGAGAAAGAGCAATCTTTCCTGTTCTAACTAACTTCTTAATTCCAAAAATCTTCAAAAGAGCAAGTATCCCTCTAATTTTCTCTTCTGTCCCTGTAATCTCTATAGTAAAACTAAGAGGGTCAATGTCAACAATTTTGGCTCGAAAAATATCCACTATCCGCATTATTTCTGCCCTATCTGCCCTTCGAGCATTAACCTTTACCAGTACCAATTCTCGCTCTACTATATCTTGTCCCCCAAAGTCCACCACCCTAATTACATCAACCAGTTTATGTAATTGCTTAATGACCTGCTCGATAATCTGGTCATCACCGGGAACTACCATAGTTATACGAGAAATAGTAGGGTCCTCTGTCTCTCCCACAGCAAGACTATCAATGTTAAATCCTCGAGCACTAAAGAGAGAAGTAATCCGAGCCAAAATTCCAAAGCGATTTTCTACCTCAATAGAAATGATATGTCTCATTATTTTTTCCTCATCCGTCAAATACCCTAAATAGGTGTTCCCTCTATCTGAGTTAACTGACGGAACTTTTCCATTAGTCGCCTGGTGACAGGACCAGCTACACCCTTCCCAATAATTCTTCCATCCACCCTCGTCACTGGTATAACCTCAGCAGCTGTCCCGGTAAGAAAACACTCATCACTATTATAGAGAGCAAAGGGAGTAAAAATATTCTCCTCGATCGAAGTTCCCTCTTCTTGTGCTATTTCTATAACTACATCCCGGGTAATTCCGCTGAGAATACCTACCCATACAGGAGGGGTAGTTATCTTTCCTTCTTTCACAATGAATATGTTATCACCGGTACATTCAGCTATATAACCATCTTTGCTTAACATTATAGCTTCGGGCATCCCCTCCCGATTGGCTTCTATTTTGGCCAGAATATTATTAAGATAGTTTAAGGATTTAATTCGACAATTCAGAGCGGCGGGAATATTTCTCCGTGTAGAAGCGATAATTACTTCCAGCCCTTTTTCATAGAGTTCTTGTGGATATATGCTTATCTTATCAGTAATAATAATGAGTTCCGCCTGAGGACACTTGCGAGGGTCTAAGCCCAGGTCACCTTTCCCCCTGGATACTACTAATCTAATATAGGCATCCTTTAACTCATTCTTTCTCAGGCTCTCCAATATTCTTTCCTTTAACTGCCCCCGGGAAAGAGGAACTTCTAAAGAAATTGCCCCTGCTGATTCCCATAATCTCTGCAGGTGCTCCTCCAGGCGAAAAACCTTTCCTGCGTAAGCACGTATCCCCTCAAAAACACCATCTCCGTAAAGAAATCCATGGTCAAAAACAGAAATTTTTGCTTTATCTTTGAGAACATATTCCCCGCTTACATAAACCCATTTACTCATTTCGCTGCTCCTCATTACATCTTAATGCAACCTGAACCTACTGGCAACCTATCCTTTAGCGTACAGCGTATAGGTTTATACCCCCTCACCTTAATCCTCTCCTTTAAGGGTGAAAAGTACTATTTTGTCGATGAACAATGAACTATGAAGTCTTGGGCCGCATTTGAGGAAAGAGAATTACATCTCGAATGGAGGCAGAATCGGTTAGAAGCATAACCATTCGGTCTATTCCTATCCCCAGGCCAGCTGTAGGGGGCATTCCATACTCCAATGCCTCCAGAAAATCTTCATCCAATGAGCTTTCTCTTGTTTTCACCTCTAATAATCGCTCTCTTTGTTCAAGGGGGTCATTTAATTCTGAGTAAGCATTACCTAGCTCCTGTCCTCCTATAAATATTTCGAACCTTTCTATCAAGGAGGGATTATCTTTTTTTCTCTTAGCCAGGGGGGAAGTAGAAGAAGGGTAATCAAATATGAATGTGGGTTGAATTAATTCAGGAACGACACGTTTGTCCAGGAGGTGCTCCATTATCTGCTCTTTTCTTAATCCCTCTACTTCTAAACCAGATTCCGTAGCTACTTTTCTTAGTTCTATTTCATCATCATAATCAACTTCAACCCCTCCTATTTCTTTGAGTGAATCCTTGAAGGCTATTCTTTTCCAGGGAGTGGAAAGATTAATCTTCTTTCCCTGGTAGTCTATTTGTAGAGTTCCTTTTGCCTTCTTTGTTATCTCACAGATGAGTTCTTCTGTGAAAGTCATCATTTTTATGTAATCGCTATAAGCAGAATACACCTCCAGCATAGTGAATTCGGGATTGTGAAATCTGTCCATTCCCTCATTTCTGAAATTTCTATTTAGCTCATAGACCTTTTCTATTCCTCCCACCACCAATTTCTTAAGATAAAGTTCCGGAGCAATGCGTAGATAGAAGTCCTGCTTTAGAGCCTGGTGATGAGTTTTGAAGGGTCTGGCTGTAGCCCCTCCAGGAATGGGCTGCATCATAGGAGTTTCTACTTCTAGAAATCCCCTTTGATTTAGGAAATCCCTTATTAATCTTACTATTAGTCCGCGCTGCAAAAAGACTGTTTTTACCTCAGGGTTAGACAATAGGTCCAGGTAGCGTTTTCGATAACGAAGTTCTATATTCTGTAGTCCATGCCACTTCTCTGGAAGAGAACGAAGAGACTTGACCAGAAGAGAGAATTGGAGAATTTGCACAGTCACCTCACCTGTTCTTGTCTTAAAGACCTTACCTTTTATCCCAATTATATCTCCCAGATCCAGTTTTCGGAAGAGAGTATATTTCTCACCCAGTACGTCTTCCCTGGCATAGACCTGGATTTTGCCCTTCTCATCTTTTATATCAGCAAAACTCGCCTTTCCATGAGCCCGGAAAGTAGTAATCCTTCCTGCTATCCATACCTCTGCATCTATTTTCTCTGCCAGCTTTATCTGCTCATAGTTATCTTTTATCCATTGAGTAGAATGGCGGGGAGTAAAAACTGCAAGATAAGGATTTCCCTCTTTTTCTATCCATAATTGAAGCTTGTCTTTTCTTTCCTTCAATAATTTATCTTCACCCAATCCTGTTTTCTGAGTCATAATGAATTCACTCTCGATTAACTATTTTGCCTTTATTTTACACGAGGAAGGCTATTTGTCAACATCACGCATCACGCATCACTCTTTCCAGAAGCTAGCGAATATTTGCTTTTTGCGAAAAACTATATTAATCTATAGATAGACTAATCTGTGCAAGGAAAAATCCCTCAGTAAAGAAGGAACATTTCTTCTTTTTTTCAGTCTAAATATATGAGAGAAGAAATAATTTCATTGTTTGGAAAGGAAGAAATCATGAAGAGAAGAAAGTTATTATTAGGAGCAATCATAGGGATAGTGTTATTAGGAAACATTTTCTCGCCTGTCCTGGGCCAGGAAGAAACAAAACCGCAATCCGGAAAAACAGCCATTAGACCAGTGACCGATTTCAATATTGAAGTATGGATAGACAAAGGATGTGGGAAAAGTTATACAGAAGGAGAAAATATAACTATATATTTCAAGTCCAACAAAGACTGTTATTTAACGCTCTTTGATCTTACTCCTGGTGGTCGCATAAGACTTCTTTTCCCTAATCGCTATGAAAAGAATAATTTTCTTGAGGCTAATAAGGTTCATACCATTCCTCCTGGATTTGTAGTTACTCCTCCTCCAGGAAAAGAAATGATTAGAGCCATTGCTACTACTAGTCCCTGGCAGCTTTTCTCTGATGAGGAAATTACGAGATACCACAGTGAGCATCCAGAAGAAAGATACCCTGTTATTAGCAAGTCAGGGGAAGACTTTGCCGCCAAGTTTAACGAAAAAATAGAAATCATTCCGCAACCTAATCGGGCTATAGCTAGTTGCATTTTCACTGTCATCAGCAAAGTAGTCCCCCAATATGGAAAGATTAAAGCTACCTCTACTCCCTCTAACGCTAAGGTCTATCTTGACGGTGGCTACCGAGGGACAACTCCTCTTCTTATCAGCAATGTCAAGGTGGGAGAACATGATATCAAGTTCACTAAAAAAGATTATTATGACCGGTCAAAACCGGTTCAGGTCAAAGAAAATCAAGTTACCTATACAGATGCTCGACTTAAGCCTATTCCCAGAACAGGTTCTCTTGATATAGATTCCGACCCATCTTATGCCGAGGTCTATCTCGATGGCAGCTACCGGGGGAGAACTCCTCTTACTATCAGTAATCTAGAAGTAGGCGAATATCAGATTAAGATAAGTAAAGATGACTATTATGATTGGTACTCCACTGTTCAGATAAAACAAAATATAACTACCCAGGTATTTACCCAGCTTGAACCGAAGACAGGTTCTCTCTATACCACCTCTTCACCTCGTTACGCCAGAGTATTTCTGGATGGAGTAGAACAAGGGACCACTCCTTTGACTATAACTGATATTTCGATGGGCTGGCATGAGGTGGTGATAATAAAAGAATACTACCGAGCCTACGTAGAATATTTGTATATTTATGCAGGAGAGCAAACAGAAGTAGAAGCAGCTTTGGATAGAATATGAGGATTAGAACGAGAGAATTAGATGACTTGTCTTTATGTTCTATTTTCCTTAAAACCTCTGCCACTTCGACCGTAATTGCTTCTAGAGCCAGAAGCTCTATCCTTTATTCTTGGTATACATTCTGGTGAAGCTTTCCATCCATTCTGGTTGAAAGTCTATCACTAATTAACCTTTTACCTTTCCCATTCTTATTATACAGAAAGTGGCAGCTTTATATCAGTTTTTTGGCGTATTCTTTCCTATTCTCTCACTCCTTTTAATTCTATGAAATTACGGAGTTTATTCAGAACGATCTGAGCAAGATTACTTCACTCCGTTTGCATTTCGTATTGCACAATACGCATCACGCACGACACATTACAACTACGGGACCTTGCCCGCAATGACGTGGGTCAGGCTGTATTTATGAACTTATCTAATTTCAGCTAACTTACTGGTATATTTTGGTGAATCCTTTCCAGAGTAGAGAAAGGTTGTTTCCTTTCAGGGCAATTTTGCTCTCGTTTATTTTTTCTATCCAGGGAATAATCTCTTCGTCTGCTTTTTCCACTGCCGCCAGTGCCTTTTCTACGTAACTTACCTTATAGAACTCTAACTCAATGAGGTAGGCATATTCCGGGTCATTAAGTTTGGGGGGGGAGTAAGGCTTGAAATCATTAATTCTTTTCACAGCGGAGAGAGCTTCTTCTTTAATAATTTTTTTGCTCATCGATAGTGGTAAACACACTGCTCCCTCGTCATCTATCGCATATTTGACAGTGGCTTCTGCAAAATCTTCTACTAATCTTTTACCTTCTTCTATCCCTTTTGAATCTCCGCTTACCATAATGAGGGGAACGCCATATGTTCCAGCGATGGCTGCTTCCATACCGATTTCACCCATTAACACTCCATTGAGATAAAGAGCCTTCATATCGTGGCTATAGGTATGGGCCAGGAGTGCTTCTTCAGTCTCCGCCATGGCGTGAAATCCGAGCATTATCATTCCGTTGAAGCTGTTGTTCAATCCCATTTCGGGAGGAACAATATGTGGATTTCCCATAATAATTCTTGCCTTTGGATGAAGCTTGTCCAGAATCACGTTTAATCCATAGTAATGCATGTCGTAGATGAGAATCTCGCTAGCTCCTCCTTCCAGAGCACCTTCTATCGAAGCATTTAGATCTGACATCAGAAGTTCTCTTGCCTCTTCATATCCAGAACTTCCTGGTTCTGCCTGTTTATCAGGACTTACCACTCCCGTTATTCCTTCCAGGTCGATTATGATATAAATCTTCACTCTCTATCCTCCTTTGTTTTTTCTTTTGGAGATACGAGATACTAGATACGATTCACGTTGTTTTTCAATTGCCTTATTCAGAGCTTGTTCTGCTTGATAGGAACTCCTTACAAAAGGTGAGCTAGCTATATGGGAGAAACCCACAGATTGACCTATTTCCTCATATTCTTTGAATCTAGCTGGTGTTACAAATTCCCTTACTGCAAGGTGTTGAGAGGAAGGCCTTAAATATTGACCAATAGTGAGAATGTTACAATCAACCTCTCTCAGGTCCTCCATAGTCTCGATGACCTCTGCGAAACTTTCTCCTAACCCTACCATCAAGCCAGACTTGGTATAGATAGAGTAATCTAATTCTTTACTTCGCTTCAATAATTCTAGAGAACGCTCATAATCTGCCTGTGGTCTGACTTGAGGATAAAGATGAGAAATCGTTTCCAGATTATGATTGAGAACATCTGGTTTTGCTTCTATCACCTTTTCAAGAGAAGGCAGGGAGCCTTTAAAGTCAGGGATAAGAACCTCAACTCTAATTTCTTGTCCGTTGATTTTCTTTATTTCTCTTATGGTTTGAGCAAATTGCTCTGCTCCTCCGTCAGACACGTCATCCCGGGTGACTGAGGTTATCACCATGTACCTCAGTTTTAATTCCCTAACGGCTCGGGCTACATTCTCTGGTTCTTGAGAATCCAGAGGAAGGGGAGCTTCCTTTTTTACCGCACAAAAACGGCAATTTCTGGTACATCTATCTCCCAGGATCAAGAAAGTAGCCGTTCTCTTTTCAAAACACTCTCCTATATTGGGACATCTCGCTTCTTCACAAACAGTATGTAAAGCGTAAGAGCGAAGAAGTCCCTTTATCTCCCGAAGAATATCCTGTCTGGGGGCTCTTTTCTTGAGCCATTGCGGTAAACTCATCTTAATTTATGCCCACCACATCTCGCCTGTTTTCTCTTTAAGGATTATTTCCTTAAGAAAGGAAGCTGCCTTTTGAAATCCTTCATTGGCGCTCATTAAACTGTCCTCATGCTCAATACTCAAAACATAGTCATAGCCGAATAAACGCAAGGTACTAACGAAATTTTTCCAGAAGGAAGCACCGTGTCCGTAGCCCACTGTTCTAAAGATCCAGGAACGATTAATCTCGTCTGCGTATGACTTGGTATCTAATACTCCATTCACCGACGTATTGTAATCATCAATTTTGGTGTCCTTGGCATGCACATGATAGATACACCCTCTTAATTTTTTCAATGCAGCGATGGGGTCTATTCCTTGCCAGAATAGATGCGAAGGGTCAAAGTTAGCTCCGATTGCCTCTCCTGCTGCTTCTCGCAATTTCAAAAGAGTCTCGGGATTATAAACGACAAAGCCAGGATGCATTTCGAAACAAATTTTTTCTATTCCCTCTTCTTGAGCAAATTTTGCCTCTTTTTGCCAGTAAGGAATGACTTTTTCTTCCCATTGCCATTTCAAGATTCTTGAATAATCTTCTGGCCAGGGGCAGGTCACCCAATTGGGGTATTTTGAGGAGTTGCTATCGCCTGGACAACCGGAAAAAAGAGCCACCCTTTCTATCCCTAACCGATTGGCAAGAACAAAGGTCTTACGAGTGATTTCTCGATGGTTTCTGGCAATACTTTCCTCAGGATGAAGGGGATTTCCATGACAGCTCAAAGCACTTATCTCTATATTCCTTTTTCTGAATTCTTCCTTAAATTTCTTCAAAGCATTCTTACTGTCCAGAAGCTCATCTATTTTACAATGGGCCTCTCCCGGATAGTTGCCCGTACCCACCTCCACTGCTTCCAGACCTGTTTTCTGAACATAATCCAAAGCCTCCCTTAAGGATTTTTGGTTAAATAATGCCATAAATACTCCTACTTTCATTGCTATTTCCTCCTCAATCTTATTCTTTTTTCCTTATCAAAAGTTTTTTACATTGACTTAGCCTATAAAAATTTGAAGCTGTGTCAAGAAGTGCCGAAGGACAATTTCTAGAGGCGTTTTCTTGCCACATATCTACCAGGAAGAGGAGGAGACAGGTGCCTGGGTTCTTTAACGAAAAAAGCCAGGTAGCAGATTCCTCCTAGGAGGATAAATATAGTAATAGTGAAGACAAAAGGGAAACTGATTCTGTCAGCAAGGAATCCTCCTAAGAGAGGAGAGAGACTCATAAAAGGTGCTTTAACCGTGTTAGCCAGGGCGATATAAGTTGGCCTCAGTTCGGGCGTGGAGAACTCCAGAACAACTCCCATAGTGGAGATGAAAGATGCACTAAAGGCCCAGCCAAATATAAAAAATACTCCATAAAATAGATAAATAGAAGAAGAAAAGATGGCAAGTAATATTGCTAGTATAGTAAGCAGGGCTCCCAGCTCCATAATCAATTTATATCCTTTTTTATCTCCCAGGTAGCCCCATAAGATAGAACTAATGGTCTGTCCCGTAAGTAATAGAAGAGTGAAAATCCCTATCTGGCTATCAGGAAGAGTCAATTTATTCATAGCATGGACGGCAAAGAAGGCGGTAGCCATTGCTCCACAACTCAGAAAGATACTGGCGATGAGAAAAGAGAAGAAGTTTTTGTCTTTCTTAAGCAAAGAGGGGAGGCCCAGGAAATACTCCCTGAAGCTGGATTCTTTGTTCTTTACAGGATAGATAGGTTCCCTGATCAAGATAAAAGATATGTAGGCGATAGAAGTAGCAAAGAAGGCAAATAGAAAGCAGAGGGCAAAATTTTTGGGGAAAGGAAAACTCTTCAATAGATAGATGGACAAAAAGGCACCAAAAATGCTCACTCCACCAGCCAGAAAGTTGCTCCAACCAAAGAAACGACCCCGCTTTTTTAGAGGTATTACTTTGGCCAGCATATCTTGCCAGGCAACACCTCCCATTCCTCCCGAGAAGCAGAATAGTGCGTAGAGAATAAAGAAAGTAGTTAGCAAAAGAGAAGAAGAGGAAGAAGAAAGAAACATTACTGCCAGGAATAGAAAGAACCAGGGAATCCTTTCTCCCAGTCCAGTAAAAATAATCAGGTCTTTCTTTCTCTTTAATTTTTGGGTGAAATTGGCTATTAGAATTTGAGGAAGAAGCCAACCCAGGGTGCTAAGGCAAGGAACGAGACCAATGAGGAAATTGGAGGAGGTAAGATGGCGGGCAAAAGCGGGTAGCACCGTATTGAGTGAAACAAAACTCATTCCCATGGAGAAGAAGACCCAATCCAAAAGATTCACAGTGAAGTTCCAGCGGTAATCTCTCTTTACTTCATCATTGAATCTTGATAAGAGTGTTTCTTCTGATTGCTTAGGCATACTTTTTTATATCTCTGGCAGCGCATACTCGCATAATCTCACCATAGAAAATACGATGATAATCTCCCTGACGATAGAAGGCAGGAGGAATATCTGAAGCTAACTCAGGAGGAAGGACATCATTTTTGTGTACCACTTTACACTCATAGTGGATAAGGCACTCCTCAATCAAGGGTGATTTTACCTTTTTTGCTGGAATAGTGGTAAGCTTTTGCTCGATGAATTTATCATGCTCTCGTCCAGAAACGGTACCACAAAAAGAGACTTTCTCGCTTATTTCCAGGGGAGGAACATTTACCGTAAAGTCCCCTGTCTCTTCAATGAGACCATAAGTAAAACGAGA
>SDBT01007202.1_pt1 | contig 18347 bp, 14 predicted proteins | sample 2277101 | NCBI WGS metagenome assembly SDBT01 (sample SAMN10404973, study PRJNA504765) | marine sediment metagenome | isolation source: marine sediment core GS10_PC15, 103 cmbsf | place: Arctic Ocean: Southern Knipovich Ridge | collected 2010
TCATCACCAGCCAAAGCCGCCTCGAGGATCTGTGCTCGCAGCTGCGGGCCGCCGGTTCGTTTGCCTTTGACACCGAGTTCGTTCGGGAGCGTACTTATTTCATTCAGTTGGGGATCTTGCAGGTGGCGACCGCCGAGACGGAGGCCGTCTTGGATCCGCAGGCCATCGAGTCACTGTCTCCCCTTTACGAGCTCATCAGCGATCCGGCGGTGGAGAAAGTGGTGCATGCGGGGGTGCAGGACTTCGCCATCTTCTATGAGCGCAGCGGAAAGCCACCCAGAAACGTCTTCGACACCCAGATCGCCGCCGCCCTGTTGGGTTACGGTGATCAGCTCGCCTACGCGAAGCTGGTGGAGAAAATCTCCAAGGTGAAGCTCTCCAAGCTGGAAACAATGACCGACTGGACGGCGCGACCTCTGACCCAAGCTCAGGTCGACTACGCCCTCGATGATGTCCGACACCTTCCCACGATTCGGCGCCACCTGGGCACCCGTTTGACGGAATTGGGCCGGGAGCAATGGGCGCGCGAAGAGCTGCTCTATCTCGAGGACTCCTCCACTTACCGTCTCACCGAGCCGCGGAAGGCCTATGAGCGGATCAAAGTGGGAGGTTTGGACGGCCAACAGCTCGGCGTACTACGGGAGCTGGCGGCCTGGCGGGAAGAAGAGGCCATCCGTCGCGATCTGCCACGTGGCTGGGTGGTGCGCGATCAGGCATTGGTCGAAATCGCGCGCAGACGACCTAGCTCGTTGAAGGGCCTTCGCCAGGTCCGAACTCTGAGGCACCAGGAATGGTCAAAAGACGGCAACGCCATCCTTGCTGCCGTTTCCCGCGGGCTGGTCGACCCGGTAGACAAGGAGCCGGCACCTGCGGCGAATGCCCGGGTGCGAGCAACAGGAAAGCCTCTCGTCCGCTTGCTCGAAGCCTGGCTTTATGCGCGCGCCACCGAGGCCGAAATTGCCCCGTCCATGTTGGCGTCCCGCGAGCAAATCAAAACGCTGACTCTCGGCTACCTGATGGGTGACGTTCCGGCGGTTCCGGTTTTATCCGGCTGGCGAAGGGAGCTGGTGGGGCAGGAGCTGCTCGACATCCTGGCCGGCAAAATCCGCCTTGTCGTCGAGCCTTCCACCGGCGAGCTCAAAAGCAATGGCCGCTGACTCTAATACGGCGTTGAAACTTGATGCAAGCTCAATGGTTTGGATGGGTCAAATATCTCAAATAAATGGGGTGTTTGACTCTGTTAGACAGTTGCACCTTCCCGTAACATGCCTTCCCACTTGTAGTTGGAAAGGTGGAACGGCGTTTGCTGCGGGGCAATCCGTGAGATTATTGTTCTAGGCCGTTTATCCTGTCTGGTTGCGATGTTCAAGCGAGCTGCCCCGAAGAAAGCGTATCTTCTTGACTTAGGTCAAGGAGTGTCTGTGGTCGTCTGAATATTCTAGGCTGGCACGAGCCCGGACCAAGAGAAGACCCATTGTGAACAAAGCTTACCCGGTTCATCTACCCGACATTACTTACTGGACTCAAAGAGTTCCTTGCCAAACGGCTTGCCCGGTGCTGACCGACGCCGGTCGATACGTTCAACTCATCGCCCAAGGCGAGGTTCGCGACGCCTTTCTCACCGCTCGCTCGCCCAACCCCTTGGCCTCGATTTGCGGTCGGGTCTGTGCTGCGCCCTGCGAAGATCAGTGTCGGCGGGGCAAGTTCGATGCCCCGGTCAGTATCCGTGCTCTCAAACGGTTCGTCACCGAGCGGTATGGCGTGGAATCCCGCCAGCCGGAAACCGCAAAGCGCTTACGCAAAGGCACGACCGAGCCCGGCAACAAGTGGCGCTGGCATTTGCCACAGCTCGAACGCGAGCTGGTTGGAGTCGGCAAAGCCCGCAAAGTTGCGGTCATTGGGGCCGGTCCGGCCGGGCTGGGCTGTGCCCATGATTTGGCGCTGATGGGCTATGCGGTGACGGTCTTCGAGGCCAGCAATCGCGGCGGTGGGATGGCCTTCCACGGAATCCCGGAGTTTCGTCTTCCTCGCAGTCTACTGGACAAGGAAATCCAGGCGATAGAGGACCTGGGGGTCGAGTTCAAGTTCGAAACGCCACTAACCGCGGAGTTCGGACTCGCCGATTTGAAGGAGCTCGGATTCGAGTCCGTTTTCATCTCCGTGGGGGCTCAGAAAGGCCGCGAGCTCAACTGTCCCGGAAACGATCTGGATGGAATCATTCGCGCCATCGAGTACCTCATCAACATCAACAACGGTTATCGTGTTCCCACCGCTCGAAAGGTGCTGGTCGTCGGCGGTGGTTTCGTTGCCTTCGATGCGGCTCGATTGGCTCTCCGAGCCTTGAGCACGGAATCACCCATCGAGGAGATCGAGGAAGCAGGCTCGGGCATGGCGCCGGCCCTCGACGCGGCTCGAATCGCTGCGCGGGCAGGAGCCGAAGTCACTCTGGCGAGTCTAGAGAGCTTCGAAGAGATGCCGGTGACTCGGACCGAGCAGGGCAAAGAGGAGTTCGAACAAGCCCTGGACGAAGGGATTCGCTTCCTTCCTCAACGAAGCGTTGCCCGCTTCGAAGGGAACGGGCAAGTTCGCCGTGCTCACATGATCGGCGTCGAGCGAACTTACGACGAAAACGGGCGATTCGCTCCGGTGTTTGATGAAAGTATCACTCAGGAACTGGAAGCCGATTTGATCATTCTAGCCATCGGACAGCAACCGGATCTCAGTTTCATCTCGCCGGAAGATGGTGTAGAGCTCACTCCCGCGAAGACCGTCAAAGTCGATCGAGAGACCCTCGCCACCACCGCCCCCGGCATTTTCGCCGGCGGCGACGCCGCCTTCGGTCCCCGCAACCTCATCGACGCAGTGGCCAATGGAAAGCTGGCCGCCCGCGGGATGCATCGGCACATCAGTGGCAAAGCAACCGAGGCTCGATTCCGCTTCCGTTTCGAAAAGATTCCTACCCGGCAATTCGAGCGAGTGGAGGGATACGATCGGCTGGAGCGAAAATCTCCCCCGACCAGCGATCTGGGCCGTCGCACCGGAATCAGCGAGGTGGAAGAGACCTACGGCGAGACAGACGCTCGGGATCAGGCGGAGCGTTGTCTCGCCTGCCACATCCAGACCATTTATGATCCGCAAAAATGCGTGTTGTGCAATCGCTGCGTGGACATTTGTCCCGAGAATTGCTTGAAGCTGGTTCCTTTGAGCGAGCTGGATTTGACTTCTGAGCAAGTTGACGCGGCGCGCGAGATGGCTGGGGTAGAGCCTCGAGAGATCGCTTCGGCCATGATCAAGGATGACGAGGTCTGCATCCGGTGCGGGCTCTGCGCAATCCGCTGCCCGACCGATGCTATGACCATGGAGGTTCTCTACTATGAGCAACGGCCAGAAGAATAAGCCCGCCTCCGCCAAAACGGCTGCCGGCGAAGGGATGAAGCGAAGGGACGCTCTGTCCAAAATCGGGCTCGGGGTGGTCACTGCCGCGCTGGGTGTCCCGGCGTTGATGTCGGTGCGCTCTCTGGTGCCCAACGCGCTCTACGAGGCGCCGCGGAGGTTCAAGGCGGGGAAACTGGAACTTTTCGCCGAAGGTCCCACGTTCATTTCGGATCAGCGCGTTTTCGTTTTTCGCGAATCCCAGACGTTTTACTGCATCAGCGGCACCTGCACCCACCTCGGATGCACCGTGCAGCTGGTCCGGACCGGAACCGCCGGCAGCCCTCAGGAGCAGTTCGAGTTCCAGTGCCCCTGCCATGGCAGCAAGTTCCGAGGTGACGGAACGAACTACGCCGGGCCGGCTCCAAGGCCGCTGGACTACTACCGGCTCGACCTCGCCCCGGATGACGGACAGCTCATCGTGGACATGTCTCAAGTTGCCGACAAAGGATGGAGGTTCAGTGTCTAGTAAAAAGACCAAGATCCTGTCCTTCCTGGAAGACCTCATCTGGACCTGGTCGCCGCGCAGCGAGCTCGAGGCCGGCGATGCGGTGGTGAGGAACTTCTTGCTTCACTGGTTCCCCAGCAAGGTGAGCAAGCGCGCCCTGGCGACGAGCTACTCGTTTTGGCTCGGCACTATTTCTGCACTACTCTTTTTGATCCTCACCTTGACCGGTGTGGTGTTGATGTTCCTCTACGTTCCGTCGGTGGAGCGAGCTTACCCGACCATCAAGGACCTCGAGTACGCGGTGAGCTTCGGTGCTTTCTTACGCGCCTCACACCGTATCGCCGCCCATCTCATGGTGGCGGTGGTCTTCTTGCATATGGTTCGCGTCTTCCTTACCGGCGCTTACAAGAACGGCGTCCTCACCGGCCAGAACCGTCCCCTCAACTGGTGGATCGGTTTGGTGATGCTGGTGGCCACCTTGTTCTTGAGCTTTACCGGCTATCTCTTGCCGTGGGATCAGTTGGCCTATTGGGCGGTTACGGTAGGAACCAACATAGCCAAAGCGGTTCCCCTGGTCGGGGAACAGTCGCGTTTCTTCCTGCTGGGTGGGAACGAGATCGGTCAAAACACCTTGATTCGATTCTACGTGCTCCATTGCGTGTTTCTGCCCGGATTTCTGGGAGGCTTGTTCATCTGGCACATGTGGAGAATCCACAAGGACGGCGGCCTGGCCTGCTATGACCGGATCGCTCTGGACCAGAAAGCGGCTGCCGCGGTGCCGGTGGCGTCCAAGACCTATTCGCTTCTGGGCATCACCGCCGGAAGAACCGCCACCGTGGAGACGGCGCTGGTCGACGAAGAGCGGCATCTGATTCAGTCGGTGCCTCCGTTGCTGACGCGCTTGCTTCTGGTGGGGCTTTTGACGTTTGCAGTGAGCTCGATCCTGGCGGTTTGGCTGGGGGCGCCTCTCGAAGAACCGGCCAACCCCCAGCTGACTCCCAACCCTGCCAAAGCACCCTGGTACTTTTTATGGCTGCAGGAGTTGGTCACCATCACCACGGTTCGCATTGGAAGCTGGACCATCAATGGGGCTCTGGTGGGAGGGGTTTTTGTGCCCGGCCTTTTGCTGGCCTGGGGTTTCTTCGTACCCTGGCTGGATGGTTCCAGCGCCCAAGCGGTGGGAGTTTGGTTTCACAAGGAGCGCCGTCGGGCCAACACGATCTTCATCATCGTTTGTCTGGCCCTCATCATACTTACCGTGGTGGGAACGTTCCTGCGCGGTCCGTACTGGGATTTCTACTGGCCGTGGCAGGCCTGGCCCGCCCACCCACCGAAGCTTTAGGAGGACACGGCGTGTTGAGTCGGGATAAGCCGTTGGTTTGGTTGACCGCTGTAGTGACTCTGGCGGTTTGTGCTTTTGTCGTTTGGGGCGACATCCGCCCTGGCTACGTGACGTACCAAAAGGAGTTTCGAAGCATCATCGAGGACCGGTTCGGCCCTGAACGAGCCGTCACAACTCCCATGGGCATCCAGCAGATCTGGCTCGAGTCGGCGGACCGCGTCGACCGATGTACGAGCTGCCACCTGGGTGCGAGCTGGGAAGGAATGGCAGACGCCGAGGAGCCGTACAAGACCCACCCGAGAGCCCCACTGGAGAATCATCCGGTCGAGAGGTTCGGCTGCACATTGTGCCACGGAGGCCAAGGGCCGGCGACCAAACTACCCGATGCCCATGGTTGGGTTCCTCACTGGAATGAGCCTTTGCTCGATACCACCCTCGCAGAAGATTATCGGGTGCGTAGCCCCTGGGCGTTCATGCAGTACAAGTGCAACGTTTGTCACCGGTTCGACCGCGAGACCGAAGGCGCGGATACCATCAACCTCGGAAAGCAGTTGATGGTGGAAAAAGGCTGTCGAGCTTGCCATATCATCAACGGCCGCGGGGGCTCCATCGGTCCCGATCTCACCCATGAAGGAGAGAAGAATCCGGAACAGTATGATTACTCGCGCCTGACGTCCACACAGTCACTGTTCGCCTGGCAAGTGGCTCACCTGCAAAATCCCAAGAGCTTTACCGCCGACAGTGTGATGCCCGATTTCGGGTTCAATACCAACGAGGCTCAAGCGATCGCTCTGGTGCTCATGAGCTGGAAAGAGGCCGACCTACCCGCCGCGCTCTTGCCGGGCGCCATCCTGCGCGACATACCGACGCCCGAGGAAGCCGAGCGCGAGCGCATCATGCAAGAGGGTGAAGGCAAGTTCTTCGTGGAAAAGACCTGCTTCATCTGTCATGACGTTTCCAGTTTGGGCATCATCTCCGCTACCAAGATCGGTCCCGACCTTGCGCTTGCCGTCGTAGACGCGCCGCGGCGCTTCGGGCGCACGCTGGACAGCTTCTTGATGGAGCCCAGTGGAACCATGCAAGTGGTCTTGTCCACGCAAATCAAACTGACCGACGACGAAAAGCGCGAAGCCATCAGGTTGATGAAGATCGCTTACGAGAGGTACCAGGAACAACAAGCAGAGGGCGAAGGCTCCGAGCCCTGAGCCTAAAGGTATAGAATTTTCATTAATAAAGAGGAGGGATGACGAATGAGTAAATCAATTCACAAATCCACCTGGTTGTGGGCCGGCATGTTCCTCGGCCTGTTGGCGGTGGGATTCTTCTCCTGCCAGGCCGGAGAAGAGGCAGGTCGCCGGGGCGGGGGCATAACCGGGGGAGCCGCTGATGCCGCTACCGCCACCTATGTGCCGCCGGGCGATCTGGATGACTATTATCTGTTCTACTCGGGCGGCCACTCGGGCAACGTCTATGTGGCCGGTATGCCCTCGATGCGTCACATCGCCACCATACCGGTCTATGCCCCCTATCCCGCCACCGGATACGGTTTCGATGACGAGACCAAGGAGATGCTGGGCGATTACACCTGGGGTGACGTGCACCACCCGTCGCTCTCCAAAACCAACGGCGAATACGACGGCAGGTGGCTGTTCGTCAATGACAACGCCAACGCTCGATTGGCCCGTATCGATCTGAGGGATTTCAAAACCAAGCAGATCCTCGGCCCCATCCCCAACGCTTCCGGAAACCACGGCAGCGCTTTCGTGACCTCCAACACCGAGATGATCATTTACGCCTCCCGCTTCTCGGTTCCCATTCCCCACGGCACCTACGCTTCCCTCGACGACTACGCCTCCCAATACAAGGGCGTGGTCGGCGCGGTCAATATCGATGCCGAAAGCGGTGAAATGTCTCTGGGATTCCAGATCGCAACACCGCCGTTCAACTGGGATCTGGGCTCCACCGGACGCGGTCCTTCCGCCGACTGGGCTTTGTGGACCTGTTACAACTCCGAGCGGGCCATCGGCGAGCTGGAGAAAACCGCCTCCGCCAACGATCGGGACTATGCCATTGCGGTCAACTGGCGAGCCGCCATGCAGGCGGTGGCCGATGGAAACACCACCCAGATCGGCGGCATCGATGTCATCGATCCCGCAGCAACGCCGGGCATCGCTTATTTGATTCCGGTCGCCAAGAGCCCTCACGGCGTGGACTTCAGCCCCGACGGAACCCTCTTCGTGACCAGCGGAAAGCTCGAAGCCATCACCACCGTCTACAGCTTTGACAAGATGTTGGCCGCCATACAGAACGAGGACTACACGGGTGACGAAGACGGTATTCCGGTTCTGAATTACGACAGCGTCATGGAGCGGGAAGTCCAGATCGGTCTCGGTCCGCTGCACACCCAGTTCGACGACAAAGGTTTCGCCTACACCAGCTTGTTTATCGACAGCGCGATAGCCAAGTGGAGTCTGACGACTGGAGAAGTGGTCGACACCATCCCGGTCGCCTATAACATCGGACACCTGATGGTTCCGGGTGGAGATTCTTCGAAGCCTTCGGGTGATTACGTGGTGGCTCTCAACAAGCTGTCTCACGGGCGTCACTTGAATGTAGGCCCCTCTCAACCCGAGTCGAGCCAGCTCATCGATATCAGCGGTGATACGATGAGACTGCTCTACGATTCGTTTACCGAGCCCGAGCCCCACTACGCCCAGGCCTGCCCACGGGAACTGTTGAACCCCATCGAGGTCTATCCCATCGAGGAGAACACCAACCCCAACGCCATCTTCGACGTTCAAGATGCGAGCGTGGAGCGCTCCGGAAACAACGTGGTGGTGAAGATGGCGGCGGTCCGTTCCACCCTCTGGCCTACCAGCTTCGAGGTCCAGGGAGGAGACACGGTGACCATCCATCTGACCAACATCGAGCAAACCACCGACGAGTTGCACGGGCTGGGTATCAATGGTTATAACATCAATATCGTGGTGGATCCCGGTGAAACCAAGACGGTCACTTTCGAGGCGGACAAGCCCGGTGTGTTTGCTTACTATTGCACCAACTTCTGCTCGGCGCTCCATCAGGAGATGCAGGGCTACATGCTCGTGAGGTAATCAACCCAAAGGCCAGTAGAAGGGTTCGAGAGGATGACGAAACTCGATAAGTATCAGGCAGTGCTTCGGCGCCCCATCAACTTCCAGGCTCGGGTGCTTTTGATTCTCGCCGTCCTCTCGCTCCCTCTTGTTTTTCAGTTCCCGCTATGGACGATGAGCTTTCAGTCCAACCAGTACCCCGATCCCCTTCGCATGACGATCTACATTGATCACCTGGAGGGACAAAAAACTCAAACACGGGATGACTTGCGCGAAATCAACTCGCTCAACCACTACATCGGCATGAGGCCTTTGATGGAAAGCGATTTTGCCGAGTTTTTGTGGCTGCCCTTCGCCATGGGGTTCTTTGCACTCATCACACTGAGGACGGTGGTGTTCGGAAATTTGCGGGATGTGGTGGACATCGTCGTTCTCTACACCTATTTCAGCCTGTTCTCGGCCTGGAATTTCTACCGGCGCCTCTACGACTACGGGCACAACTTGAATCCCGAGGCAGCCATCAAGATAGAGCCCTTTACTCCCCCGTTCTTCGGCCGGGTCCAAGTTGCCAATTTTTGGGTGGAGAGCTTCCCGGAGGGCGGAAGCTATGTCATAGCGCTTTTCGGAATTTTGATCGTGGCGGCTTTTGTCGTCGCATACCTCAACGCCCGGCGCCTCCAGCGCATGGTTGAGGCGTGAAGCGACCTCGCGATCCAAAACCCGGCATGCCGCCGAATGGGTGGCGCTTCTCTTCTGCGGATCTGGGCCTCGTTGCCGTCACGCTCAGCCTTCAACTTGGTTTCGCCCACGCCGAAACGCTGAGGGTGGGTGGCCCGGAAGGCTTACCCTCCATCAGCCAAGCTCTCGAGCTTGCCGCTCCGGGTGATACCATCCGAGTAGCCCCGGGGGAGTACCACGAGAATCTCGTCATCGAAAAACCCGTCATTCTCATCGGTGATGGAAACCCGCACATCATCGGTCTAGGGGAAGGAGATGTAGTGCGGGTCATCGGCGATGACGTGGAGGTCCGGGGATTTCAAATATCCGGGTCGGGCAACGACATGCTGGTCAGCGATGCGGGCATCAATATTTACGGCGCCCGGGCCCGGATCGTGAACAACTTCCTTTTCGACATACTGTTCGGCATTTATCTCCGGGGTTGTCGGGAAGCACTGGTCGAAAACAACCGGATTCGGGGGCGCGTGGAAGTCGATTTGGGCCGCCGTGGAGCCGGCATTCACTTCTTCGATGCCCACCACAACGTCATCCGCGGGAACGATATCTCGCTGGTCCGCGACGGGGTCTATTTCGATCACGCCGATTTCAACCTCGTCGAAGACAACGAGTTCAGCCACTTGCGTTACGGCGTGCATTACATGTACTGCGAGGATAACAGCTTCTTCAGAAACGTCTTCCGCGACAGCGTGGGTGGTGTGGCGGTGATGTACACCGAGCGGGTGGTCTTCCGCGACAACCAGATCCTCAACAATCGCAAAGGCTACAACGCCTTCGGCCTCCTGTTCAAAGATGCTTTGGACTCCGTAGCGGAGCGGAACGTCATCGTCAACAGCGTCAACGGCATCTTCCTCGATAGCTCTCACCGTGTAACGATCAACAACAACCTGGTGGCTTACAACGACGTGGGTATCATGTATTACGCCAGCTCACTGGAAAACTCCTTTGGGAGTAACGATTTTGTCGGCAACCTGGCGACGCTTCACACCGTGGGACGGATTGATGCCGACTGGACGCCGGAGGGCCTGGGTAATTACTATTCGGATTATGCCGGCTACGACGTCGATGGCGACGGCATCGGGGATACACCCCATCAACTACAAGACGCATTCGAGTACCTGGAGGGGAGTCGTCCTTTGTTGCGATTGTTCTTGTCGAGTGCCGCCGCCGATGCCTTGGCGGCGGCGGAGCGGAGCTTTCCCCTGGTTCCCTCCAGCGATGAACAAGACCTTGCCCCCCGGATGAAGCCGGTGAGCGGAGTGAAGATGACCTTCCGATACGAGGATCACGACGGGCCGCGGGGGGGGGCGGTTCTCGCCGGCGGCTCGGTGGTGGCGCTGCTGATGAGTGGTCTCGTGTCCTGGAGGCTACGTCGATGAGCCCGGTGGTCGAGGTCTCCGGCCTAACCAAATCCTACGGAGCCATCCGGGCGGTGACGGATGTGTCGTTCAACGTCGAGCCGGGCGAGACGGTGGCACTTCTCGGGCCCAACGGCAGTGGCAAGACGACCATCTTGAAATGCCTGGCCGGTCTTCTTCGGCCCGATAGCGGCAGGGTGCGTGTCTGTGGTGCCGATCTGCGCCGGCAGGTCCGTGAGGCGAAACGACAGTTCTGCTATTTGCCCCAACTGGCGAGCTTTCCCGCCAACGTGACGTTCCGAGAGGTGATGGAGTTTCATGCCAAGCTGCGGCACCTCGATCCGACTCGGGTGGACCGAAGCTTGCAAGAGTCGGGCATCCGGGAGACGGAGCAAGGGAGATTTGTAGGAGAGCTTTCGGGGGGCATGCTTCAAAGGCTCTCGCTGGCAGTGGCGGGAATGCCTCCCGTCAAGCTGATGATTCTCGACGAGCCCACCGCCAACCTGGATCCGGAGGCGGCGATACGCCTGCGGGAGCTGGCGGTGCGGTGGCGGAGGGAAGGCCGAGCGATTCTCTTCTCGACGCACGTCCTGACCGACGTCGAGCAGCTTGCCGACAAAGTGGTGGTTTTGGTGGGAGGCCGGCCGGTTGCCGAGGAAAAGGTGGTGGAGCTTCGGGCCGATTTGAGGCGCTTCGCGCTTTTGCGGGTGGAGATGGAAAAACCGACGGAGGCCCACGTGAAGGCGGCTTTGGAATGCGGGGCGAGTGATGCCGAGCTCAACTCCCACTCCATCGTCATCACCGCTCCGGTGGAGAAACGCTACCCTATTCTGAAGCGGTTGGGGGAGCTGGGAACCATCCATCATTTTGATACCGAAGAGCCCTCGATCGAACAGATTTATATGAAATATGTTCGGGAGGGTGAACGATGAGACGGACTCGATGGTTGACGGCAGGTGGAATCACCTTGGCTTTGCTGGCCTGTAACGGCGGAGTGCCGGAGCCGGTGGAGATCGTGCTCAATGAAGAGAACTGCAGCCATTGCCGGATGGCGGTTTCTCAACGAGAGTTCGCCGGGGAAGTGGTGACGGTCTCAGGATCGGTGGACACTTTCGACGACATCGGTTGTTTGGCACAGTGGGTGGCCGAGCACGATCCACCGGAAACCGCCGGGTTGTTTGTGGTGGATTACGAATCCGGGGAGTGGCTCGATGCCAAGACGGCCTACTACATTCGCTCGGAGAAGCTTCCCACACCGATGAGCTTCGGACTCGGTGCTTTCGCGACTGAAGCGGCTGCAGTGGCGGCGGCGGAAAAGCTCGAGGGCGAAGTGATGGTTTGGCCCCAGGTTTTAGGGGAGGAGGTGCAGTAAGTGTGAGCTCGGTACCCGACTGGTGGATCGTTTTGACCATTGCGCGTCACGAGCTCCGCATCACCTTACGGAACCGCTGGATCTTGATCTACGCGGCCATATTCGCCGTGCTCACCCTAGCAGTGAGCTACTTCGGCTTGACCATTATCGAGTACACCGGCTTTCAAGAGTTCGACAGGACTGCCATAAGTCTTCTGAATCTCGTTTTGTACATCGTTCCTCTGGCCACCATGTTGATGGCGGTTCAGAGTTTCCGGGCGGAGGGTGGAACCACCGATCAACTCTTTGCCGAGCCGATCACCGTGACCGAGGTCGTGTTGGGCAAAGTGGCCGGATTGGTTGCGGCTCACGTTCTTGCCACGGTTCTGGGATTCAGCTTCACCGGAGTTCTGGTAGGCGCCAAAGCGGGCACTCTCGGCCTTTCGAGCTACTTGGCGCTGGTAGGCTTTACAATTCTGGTGGGAGTGGTTTTCGTCGCCCTGTCCAGCATGCTCACTATCCTCTCCGGTCGCGGCAGCCGGTCTTACGCGGTGGTCTTGGTGAGCTGGTTCGTTTTGGTTTTGTTGTTCGACCTGGTGATCATCGGCTTGAGCTTTTCCCTTCCAGAGGTCTGGGCTAACCGCACCGCTTTCGCCGGCGTGTTCCTCAATCCCATTGACGCCACACGTGTGGGCGCTCTGCTGGCCATTTCCGGCAAGGAGATGTTCGGCCCCGCCGGAGCGCAACTGGTTCGGGCTCTGGGTGGTATCCCCCAGTCGGTTGCGCTTTTAGTGGCGGTTTTGATCGCCTGGGTGGCGGTGCCGACGGTGGTGGGGACGATTGCTCTGAGCCGGCAGGATCTATAGCTGCTATCTAGTAGAGCCTTTCCGTGTCGAGGCGATTGATCAATGGGTCGCCGGCCAGAAATCGACGGAGGTTCTCACAAAACAATACGGTGAGCCGGTGGTTCTCTCGATCGCTCGTGCTGGCGGAGTGCGGGCTGATGAGGACGTTGGGCATCTCCCAAAGCGGACTTCCAGGAGGAAGCGGCTCTTCCTCGAAGACATCCAGGCAAGCGCCTCCGAGATGACCCGATCGCAGCGCCTCGATTAGGGCCGACTCATTGACGAGAGCCCCCCTGCCGATGTTGATGAGAACCGCACCTTGCGGCAGAAGAGCAAGCTCCGCTGCTCCAATCATACGCTCGGTCTCCGCTGTGTGCGGCAATGTGAGAACGAGGAATTCCGAGCGTCTCAGCACCTCATGGAGCTGGGCGGGCGAATAAAGCTCGGACAGGTGAAGGGATGCCGGCTCGACCCCCTCCACCCGCCGTTTGACGCCGACAACGTTCATTCGCAAAGCTCGCGCCACACGGGCGACCTCGGCGCCGACCGCACCCACACCGATGATGCCCATGGTGCGCCCGGCGAGATCGGTGCCGGCGTAACGCTCCCAATGCTTGCGCCGCTGGTCGCGACCCAACCGCGCGAGCTTCTTGTTGAATACCAACATCGACAACAAGCAAAACTCGGCGAGCGGCTGAGCATGGACGCCTCTTGCGGTGGTGAAGACCGTCTTGGGTAGGCTTCGGTCATAGCCCAGGCGCTTGACAAGCTGCCCGATGCCGGAGCTCGTTGCCTGAATCCAGACAAGTTGGCAAGCGATGGCCGGCAGGTCCTCATAATGGGTGGCGTCGAAATCGAAAAGGATATCCGCCGCCGCGAGGTGACGGCGCCAGCGAGCCTCCTGTTCCTCGGACCGCTCGAGGGGTCGCCCATCGTGGTCGGCGGGATAGCGGGGCGGGCGCAACAAGTCGGGCTCGTAGATGACCCGGAGTCGCGGATCGACCTGCCGAATTCGCTCGACGTGCTCCGGCTCCAGGTAGCTGGCGATGAGAACGTTGTACCGAGCTTCATCAACCATGACGGAAAAGTGTATCTTCTTCGAGAACAGATGTACAAGGCTCGAGCGACGACCCGTTATAATAGGTTCGCTACATCCCACGTCAATCCAGAAGAGGTGCGAAAGTCCTGTCATGGTTAGCTCGACTTGTTTGGCCGGGCAACCTTTATTGGAGGCGTAGAAATGAAGTGGAGGATCATTGTCGTATGGGGGTTGGCCGGTGCGCTCTTGCTGCTCAGCGGGTCGAGCTCAGGCGACGGGGCACCGACCGATGCGACCGGGATGTCGGAAGCGCAGCAGACGGAGCCCGACTCCTTGCTGCCGGGAGGGCCGACGATCGGCAACTGCCCTGTCTTGCCGCCGGACAATCCCTGGAACACCCGGGTGAACGATCTGCCGGTTCACCCCGACTCGGACCAGATCATCGCCCGCATGGCACCGAACAAGGGTCTCCATCGGGACTGGGGGCCGAAGTGGGCCGGCGCGCTCAACGGGATCCCGTTCCACGTGGTGGGCTCCAGCCAAGCCATGGTTGACATCTTTTATGGCGGCCCCGGCGTCGACGAGGCGTACGCCGACGAGTCGGACTGCGGCCCGATGCCCATCCCCGCCGACGCCACCGTCGAGGGTTCCACCGGCTGGAACGCTCAGGACGGCGACGACGACCGGCATGTGCTGGTTATCGACGTGGACGCTTGCCTGCTTTACGAGCTCTATCTAGCGAAGCCGAACCGCGACGGGACGTGGAACTGTGGCACATCGGCGGTGTACGACCTGACATCGAACCGACTTCGGCCGATCGGCTGGACGTCGGCAGACGCCGCCGGGCTGCCCATCTTGCCGGGCCTCGCGCGCTGGGACGAGGTGAAAAACGCCGTCGCCGTCGGCGGCGACTTCGGCCACGCGCTGCGGTTCACGATGGAGGCGACCCAACGTGCCTTCATTCTCCCGGCAACGCACTTCGCCAGCTCCAGCACGGATCCATTCCTGCCGCCGATGGGCCTGCGAGTCCGGTTGAAGAAAAGCTTCGACATCTCCGGCTTCTCGCCCAAGAACCGGGCGTTGCTGAGGACGCTCAAACGATACGGGATGATGCTCGCCGATAACGGTGGCGACTGGTTCATCTCCGGCGTACCCGACGAGAAACCGTGCGATCCCGGCGACGTGGATTGCACCTCGACGGCGGGCCGGTGGACCTCCGACGAGCACTCGCAGCTGAAGGACAAGGTGCATGGCTCCGACTTCGAGGTCGTCTGGACCGGCAAGACCTACGACGACTGGTCGGGCGTTGAGCAAGCCGCCGCCGAGAACTCCGCGCTCCAGCCGCGGATGTGCCGACCTCCAATGCAGTCCGGTCTTGCTTGCGCTTGCTACGAGTAAACGTAGTAAACGGTTTGTCTGAGCCAGCAGGATCTGTAGTGTTTCTTCCAGGGATAGTTGCTATAGCTGAATGGTTCAGAATTTTATTGACAGAAACTGCCAGGGTTCGATTACGTGGGTCTCATCGTATTCTTGTGCCCCTGAGGCGTCAAATATAGAAATTATGCAATTACACGATATGGCAATTCAATGCAACGTCATGGACCGACAGGGCCGCAGAATAGCTGCACTCAGGCCGGGGATTAGTGTCCCCTCCGGGGAGGGCTGCAATCCCTCGCCTTCCGGCCAAGAGAAGATCCGTGATGTCCCGGAGGGGACGAGAAAGATGTGCCCCGACTGTCGTCGGGGGATTGTCATTCAATTAACTTTCGATGTGCTTGTGTGTTTCATCGGGCTACGTTCCACCGAGCTACCGGCCAACTTGTCGGGGGAGACCGACGAAGATCGCTTGGTGGCCTCCGATGTCGGTTCCATGTCAATGCTTCCTTTGAATTTGGAGCCGTTCTCCAAAGTGACTCGTCCGGCGGTGATGTTTCCTAGGACGCGGCCTGATGAGCGAAGAACCACTTCTTCGTCCCCGATTATGTTGCCCTCCACCTCGCCGGCGATGTGAATGGCTTTGGCTTGGATGTCGGCTTTCACCCGACCGCTTTGCGCGACAGTAACCGTGTGCTTCCTTATTGAGATTTTGCCCTCGAGATTTCCTTGAACCTCGAGATCCTCATCACCCGCAATATCACCCTTGATGGTGATGCTCGGTCCAATTATGGCTGTTTCCTTATGGACGGACTCTGGGTAGTGGGCCGGGGCCATGGGTGTGGGCTCCGCCGAGGGGTTGGTCAACTCGTTTTTCTTCCACATGTTGGCTCCTTTTTTCGAGAAATATCACATCGGAAGATCGGTCGGAAACATTGCTTGGTCTCCGGATTTCCGGAAAAAGATACCCCGGGATGGTGTGCAAAGAATGTGTTCTTTGTTGTGGGTTTTAGCCTACATACTATTGGGGGTAAAACCCTACGGTTGACAATCCACCGGCTAAGCCGGGGGATTGCGGCGGGCGCGTCGAATGGAATCCGACACCATGCGCCCGCAGTAATAAAACTCCGAACAATGAAGCTATCTTAAACATCGCGAAAGTGATGTTGGATTAATCCACTCAGTTAGAGTGGTATCGGAAGACCGGAACCAAGCCACCGCCGGAGCTGCTAAACTAATCTGGTACCCACAATCTTGAAAAACTGAAAAATAACCGAAAGGCCTCAGCTAATGAAAAACGGCCTGGTCGTACAACGTCACCGACTGCGCTCCGCGTTTTGGGCCTTGGTGGCCGTTCAGGTGGCGTTTGGTTTCGCCCGAGCCGAACCGCCAGGAATTGTTCAAGTGTTCGACGAGCGCCAAGACGAGATGAGCTACCACATCAACGCACGGTACGAGTCTGCGGTTCGGGCTCCCGTGACTTTGACCGTACGTGTTGATCTAAAGAACATGTCGAGTGACAAACCTCTCCCGCTTGACGTCGTGTTGCGTGAAGAGCAAACACGGGACTGAGCAGCCAACCCCATCTCCACTTCGAAGTGTACAAGCCCGTTGACGGCTACGTCCGTCAAACACTTCCTGTGCGCTTCGAGGTGAAAGGCGAACCTCTATCGATCCAGCTCCAAGAAGGTCGAACCTACGAAGCGCGCTAGCGACAGGACTTTGATGCCGTGGAAGTGCGTGCCGCGAGCGCGGCCGCCGGGGGATCCCCGGAACTCTCCGGGGCCCTCACTCAAGGAGCCAAACTCGGCTATACTTCTGTTCAGAGTTCTCTTAGTGCAGGCGCATTTAGTCGAATTCCTTTCGACGCACCTGCAGAATCCCCCGGCTTGAGCCGGGGGATTGTCAATCCTTGGATGACGAAGTTGACACCTATTCGCGGCAGTGAAAGCGAGAAGCTGAAGATTCTCCTGGATGTCAGCCAGAGTCTCTATCAGTACATGAACGTCGACGATCTCATACTGCACATCATTCAGCGGATCCGTGAGTTAATCAATGTGGAGGGGGTCTCCGTCCTCCTGCACGATCCGTCCCGAGATGAGCTGGTCTTTTCCTGGGCATCAGATGATCCGTCCGAAGTTGCGGCTAAGCTAAAGGAAATCCGATTTCCCGCAGACCGAGGAATTGCGGGGAGAGTGTTTCAGAGCGGCCGACCGGAGTTGGTAGCGGATGTGGCAAATGAACCATGCCACTATCAGGATGTTGACCAAATCACCGGCGTGACCACAAAATCAATGATATCGACTCCGTTACAGAAAAGGGACAGAAGCATCGGCGTGTTGGAAGTCATAAACAAACGGAAAGGAGCCTTCGTAGAGGCGGATCTTCATTTTCTTATGACTCTGGCACCGATCATTGCCATCGCCCTGGACAACGCCCGGATGTACAGCGAGCTGGATAAGGCTTATAAGGAGTTGCAGATCACCGACGTAGCTAAAGATGATTTGATACGAGATGCTCGCCAGGAGATTTTTCGCCTTCGACGGGTTGTTGAAAAAGGCTACCAGTTCGCTCAAATCGTCGGCAAAAGCGATCGCCTCTTGGAGGTCTTCAAGCTATGTGAGAAGGTGATCGCTTCCGACATCACGATTTTGATCGAGGGAGAAACAGGAACCGGCAAAGAGCTCATCGCACGAGCCATCCATTACAACGGCCCGCGTAGAGATCGAGCTTTTGCGGCTCAGAATTGCGGTGGGATCCCCGACACCCTGTTGGCCAGTGAGCTTTTTGGTCACAAGAAAGGTGCTTACACGGGAGCGTTCACCGATAAGCAAGGGCTTTTCCAGTTTGCCGATGGCGGCACCGTTTTTTTGGACGAGGTGGCGGAAATGTCTGCGGCCATGCAGATCAGTCTATTGCGGGTCCTGCAGGAGGGCGAGCTAAAACCTCTGGGCTCGAATAAGAGTAAGAAAGTTGATGTCCGTGTGATTTCGGCAACTAATAGAAATTTGGCGGAAGAAGTAAAAAAGGGCAGCTTCCGGCAGGATCTTTATTACCGACTGAACGTCTTCATGATCGAGCTTCCACCGCTGAGAGAAAGGACGGGAGACATACCACTCCTGGCCAGCCACTTTTTAAGTACACTCAACCGGAGAACCAAGAAGCGTGTCAAAGGACTGAGCTCGGAGGCGCTTTACTGTCTCTCGGCCTATCCTTTTCCGGGAAACGTAAGAGAGTTAGAGAACGAGATCGAAAGAGCCATGGCTATGGCCGGACATGGAGAGCTCATTCAGGTGGAGCATCTTTCTGAGAAGCTGCGGCGAGGCTCGGT
>SDBT01007203.1_pt1 | contig 18347 bp, 36 predicted proteins | sample 2277101 | NCBI WGS metagenome assembly SDBT01 (sample SAMN10404973, study PRJNA504765) | marine sediment metagenome | isolation source: marine sediment core GS10_PC15, 103 cmbsf | place: Arctic Ocean: Southern Knipovich Ridge | collected 2010
AGGAAGGCCCATGCAGACTGTGGTCATGCGTGCGCTGCTTCCACCGCTTGATTCTGAAGTCAGGACACAGGGGGAAGCCAATGGGCTTTTACTGGATGGAATGACCACTTTCAAGGCCAGTGCTGGACAAATCACCATTCAAAGAGTCAGGACCACGCGGAAGAAAAACAATTTTGATGCTCCTGACCAGTCTTTGGCTGATCTCAATCCAAAACAGATTTTGTCTTTTCAGCGTTTTGATTTTAGAACGCGATTCACTTTAAAGTTCGCACGTCACAAGCTTTCTTCCGATGGGGTCAGATTCGGACCCGGCCAGAATGTTATCACTCCACGGATTGCCAAAGCTGAGATCATCACAATTTTCAGGGACTGGGAAGAATTGGGCTTGGTTGAAGGTATTGACCAATTCAAACGCGATTTGATTGTGGAAAGAAATTTAGCTGATCCGAACAGACTTGATGTGCAAATGCCACCCGACCTTATTAATCAACTGCGCGTAACGGCAGCACAAATAGCGTTCCTACTGTAAAAAGAAAGGATTTGAGGGGAGAAAATTTATGGCAAATCGTAGAGTAGGTGGAATCCTTCTTTTCAAGCTGGACGGCCAGCTCTTTCAGGTGAAGGGCGAATGGACCTATGACATTGGGGTGCCTAAAAGGACCGCTGTTGTCGGGGCCGATGGTGTTCACGGCTTCAAAGAAGAGCCCAAGGTGCCCTTCATGGAGGGCGCGCTGACCGATAACGACGAGCTTAGCCTAGAGGCGCTTTTCAGATTCAGAGACGGGACCGCTACGCTTGAGCTTGCCAACGAAAAAATCATTGTGATTCGAGAAGCTTTCTATGCCGGGGAAGGCACTGTCACCACTGGCGAAGGCGAAATCGCAACACGAATTGAGGGGATTTCGGGCGAAGAAATCGCGTAGCCCATTTCCATAAACACACACCGGAAGGAGCCGGGAAACATGACCGAATCAAAAGGGCCAGAAAAAAAGCTGCCCCGATCAGAAACAAACGAAGACAAGTCTGTGACAATCTACTTGCTGGAGCCAATTCGCTACGGTGAAAACGAAGTTTTCGAAACAATGACTTTCAAGAGACCCAAGGCCAAACAGATGAGAAAGGTGAATCTCGAGAGCCTGGGTGTGGATGACATCTTGAATCTAGCCGGGAAGCTTGGCGGCTACGCGCCGTCGGTGATGGATGAGCTCGGAATGGATGATTTATTTGAATTGTCGGAGGTTGTTGGCGATTTTTTTCCCGATACGGCAAGGGTTGGGAGCAAAGTTTAACAATACTTGCCGGGACATTTCGCTTTCAGCCCTCAGAGCTTTTAGACATGGATGATGAGGACCTGCTATTCTGGATGGAGAGAGAGGAAGAGTGGGCTGAAATGAATAGAAAGGCGGCGGCGAATGGCTAAAAACAGATTCCCCGTCGGCTTCAATTTCCGAGCCTTCGATAATATCAGTCGGACTGTAGACAAATTAAAAGGAAAATTTGACGGACTAAAGGGCAAGGTCACCCAGGTCAACAACAAATTCAAACTAGCCGCGAAGCGCACCGAAACTTGGCGCAAGTCTCTTGGTAAATTAGGCTCTAGACTTAGAAGAGTTGGTCGCTCGATGTCTCTTTTTGTCACCGCGCCACTTGTGGCACTGGCGGCGCAATTTATAAAAGTGTCATCTGATGCTTTAGAGACGCGTAACAAATTTAAAGAAGTTTTCAAAGAAGTTGACAAAGCCGCAAGGAATGCGGCCGTAGCGGAGCTAACAGGCCAATTCAAACTTTCAACAAAAAACGCACAGGACTTTCTCTCAACAACCGGATTGATTGCTAAGGGGCTCGACTTAAGTTCGGAACAAGCGCTGGAGTTTTCCAAGAAGCTCGGCGCGCTCTCTCAAGATGTGGCATCATTCCGAAACGTAGAAGGTGGCGCTTCTCGAGTTGTCGACGCCTTTAATGCTGCGCTTGTGGGCCGACGCGTACGATTGCAAACACTGGGTATTGTCATAACCGAAAACGACGTAAAAAACCAAGCGCTGATGCTCGCCCAACAAGGTGTTCGTTTTGAAACGGTGAAACAAGCGAAGGCGCTGGCCACGCTTGCAATTATTCAGAGGCGCACCAAGGATGACCTTGGTGACTTCCGAAGGACGCAATTTGAATTTGCCAACCAACTTCGAATCACGATTGAGAAATTCGATGAGCTGTCCAAAAAGATAGGTGATATTTTGATGCCGGTTGCGGCCAGGTTGCTGAGAATTATAAATTTTCTGCAAGACGCCTTCTTGAATCTATCACCCGGAATGCAGAAGTTTCTTGTGATAATCGCAGCCGTTGCCGCAGGAATCGGGCCGCTACTTATTTTGCTTGGGACGCTTTTAACAATTCTTGGAGCTTTGAAAATTTTTGCTTTCGTCCTAGGGATAACCCTTGGCGCGCTTCTCATTAAATTCTTGATAATTGCTGCCGCCGTTACCGCGCTCATAGCAATAGGCACACTTCTTGTAACGAATTGGGAAAAAATCAAGGCGTTCTTTATCAGCATTTGGGATGACCCCATAGGGAGCCTCAAGCGCTTCCTTAAACGATTCGACATAATAGTAACAATAGTCAGGTTTATCAAAAAGGCATGGAAGTCGTTACAGCCTTTTATGAAAGTATTGGTTGATGCACTAATCGTAATTCTAGGCCCCTTGATAGACACGTTCAACGGATTCTTGGCAGTGGGTAAGCAAATAATAAGCATTTTGCCTAGAATCAAACTTCCATCAAGTGGATTCCAATCAAAAACGGCCCCAGACGCAACTAGCGAGAAGGCCAAAGCTGAAGCCGTCGCCATAAGAGCGAGCAATATCCGCAGGGCACAGGCGTCTGGCTTCTTCAGCCAGACGACTAACAATGCCAGGGTTAGGGTTGATTTCAACAACGCCCCAGCGGGCACAAGAATCGAATCTGAGTCCACAGGGATACCACCCGAATTGAATCTCGGGCTTTCGGGGGCGGCACTCTAATGGCCGAATGGGTTGAAGAATACCGACAGGGAAGCTTTCGGGGCGTTGAATTCAAAACCAAGTCCCATGAGCTTCGAGAAGGTCGCAGGAAAGTTGATCATGAGTTTCCTTCGAAAGAAGAAGGGAATTCCGAAGACATCGGCAAGCGGCTCTTTCGTGATGCCCTGGATATATATGTTATAGGCGACGACTACTTTGCGCAGCGTGACGCTCTTCGAGAAGCGCTCAACACCGAAGGTCCGGGCGAGCTGATTCACCCATACTTGGGGACACTCCAAGTGCAAGTGGGCGGCTACTCAATGAGCGAAACAACTGACGAAGGCCGCATGGCCCGATTCAATGTTGAGTTTACCGAAGCAGGGGAGCCTAAGTTTCCTGCCGAAGCCACTGACGCCCAACAGTCAGTGTTGAATGCTTCTGGCTCGGCACTGGATGCCAGTAAAAACGCATTTGAAGAAGCTTTCGGTGTATTGGGTGAAGCCGCCCGAGTGGCTGAAGACGCCGCCGCTCTAGTCAGCGACGCGGCTGATTCCATACAGGAAGTGACCGACAAAGTAGGTGAAGGCGCGCAGGCAATTGCTGATGTTGCTTTTGCTATCAGAAACATAAAAGCCGACGCCGAAGCCCTCGTCAGGACCCCGGGGCTGTTGGTGGACAGATTTCACGATGCATTTGCGCTTCTGTTCGATGCAGTTGTTGAGCCAAAAGATCTATCTCTTGCACTGTCTGGCACGACAAGCAATTTTCAAGGCGATCCAGTTATAGGTGGGGACACGCCGACAGTGAATACACTGAGGGGAAATCAGCTGGCAATAGAAAATATGATTGTGGAAGCTTCCGTTTCAAGCTCGGCGACTGCCGCCATCCAGGGCAACTATGTCAGTGTCGATGAATCGGTTGATGTTCTTGCGCTTTTGAATCGAGACTTAGATTCGCAGCTCGATAAAATCAGCGATGACAATTTGTTTCAGAATATCCGTGACTTGAAGGTTGCCATCAATCGTGGGTTGCCCCCACAAGACGTTGGTGATTTGATTCAGTTCACACCTAAAAAATCGCTACCGGTGGTGGTTATTTCGCACAAGCTTTTTGGTAACATTGAAAAAGAGCAAGAAATCATTGAGCAAAATAAAATCAGGCACCCTGGCTTTGCCGAAGGCGGCACTGAGCTAGAGGTTTCTAGTGGCTAACCGATTCCAGCCCATTAAGCGGGGCAAGGTCATTGAGCAAAATATCACCATGTATTTGGATGACAGCCCAGCGGCCTTCCACGGCTGGGAAAATTTGACTGTTTCTGAAAACATAGACTCGATTGCCAATGGCTTTTCATTCCAAATACCTCAAAGATTTCAACAGACTAACAGTGATTTCAAATTGAGTCCGGGTGTAAAGGTGGAAATATTCGTCAATAAAGAGCCCGTATTGACTGGCCGGATTGATCGGACAGCGGTCAGCATCGGGCCAAACACAAAAACGGTGAACATATCAGGTCGATCGCTGCCCGCCGATCTCGTCGACTGCGCAGTTGAAGGCCCAATGGAGTATAAAAATATTTCGCTGGATAACCTGGCGCGGGAGCTAATCGCGCCGTTTGGGCTCAAGGTCTTCTTGTCTGTCACTCCGAAGATCATCGCTAAAGTGGGAATAAAACCAGGCGATACTGTTTTCGATATAATAGATAAACAGGCGAGACTTCAAGGCTTTTTCTGGCTGTCCACTCGGGGTGGCAATATTCGATTGACCAAGGGGGCTGCGGGCGAAGAGCGCTTCCGGGCGGATAGCAAGATTGAAGAAGATATCAACATGAAGACGGGCTCGGTAATTCTTGATGACTCCCAACGCTTCAGCAATTATACGGTGAAAGGCCAAATCGTTGGCACTGATAATTATCCCGGCATCGTCGCATCGGTAGCATCGGGCACCGCCATTGACGAAGGCATCAGAAGAAACCGCCCCCTCATTTTGGTTGCTGAAGGAAGTGCCGACACTGAAATCGCCAAACAGCGCGCGCAATGGGAAGCCGCTAGTCGCCTAGCTAAAGCAGTGAAGATCAATGTGCTTGTCCAGAATTGGCAACAAGAAACTATAAAGCTGTGGGGCGTGAATCAACTGATCAGATTGAAATCACGGTCACTGGGAATTGATGGGGATTTTCTCTCAACAACTGTTGAGCGGATCCGAAGTAATAGTGAAGGGACAATCAGCCGAATCGCATTGACGCGGCAGGATGCCTACCAACCAAAGCCAGTTATTCCCAAGGATGGAGCTGGCGCTAACACACTTGAGGGTATAGTTGCCTTTTCCCAAAGAAGCGATTAGCAGGATGATCGAAAACGCTTTGCGTCCCATTCGCCAGAAGGTGATGGGGATTGTTGTGCGTGGCATACTTGAAGCAACAAAAGATGGCCAAGGCATCCAACTTGTCAAGACAACTCTGTTGGCCGGTGAAACTCGTGAAGACATGGAGCGTGCTCAAAATTATGGATTGACTTCACACGCACCTGACGGCTCTGAAGTCACAGCACTTTTCGTCAGTGGCAATCGAGAACACGGTATTATTATTACTTGTGAAAATCGCACCTTCAGATTGAAGTCACTCGCCAAAGGTGAAGTGGCGCTGTACACCGATGAGGGTGACAAGATCCATTTTAAGCGCGGCAACGTCATCGATGTGGATTGCAATACACTTGAGCTTGGTCGTGGCACGCTCGAGAAGATTGTGAACGGGGAGACGTTTCAGGGGCTTTTCAACGCACATCCCCATTTTGGAAACCTCGGAGTGATAACGGGCGGGCCGACTACCCAGATGGGCTCCAGTGAACTATCGAGCGTAGTAAAGGCGGCAACCTAATGGCAATGTCAGACTCAGCAATGAAGTCGAAAATTAAAGCAGCATATAATCTTCGCACGAGCAACAATATGGCCGAAGGCGATTTCAATGTGCTTATTGACGTTTGCGCGGGTATAATTCAAGAAATCATTGCTGGAGCTGAAGTGGAAGTCACTATTGTTGGTGGCTCCAGTGCAGGGACACATCAGGGGGTTATTAAGTCATAATGGGCGGGCAAGACATAGCATTTGTGGACACGGGGGGCCCGTGTCTAGATTTGAAAATAGAAAATGGCGACTATGTGGCTGATGACGGGCTGGAAAATGCTGTACTGATTTCGCTCTTCACTGACCGATTTGTGCCAGCTGCCGAACTACCGCCCGGAATCGAAGACAATGCCGGTTGGTGGGCCGATCGGATTGACCCAGAATCGACCGATCGAATTGGGTCACGTATTTGGGTCTTCAATCGAATTGGAAAGATCAATCCCGAAACGAGAAACGGCCTTGTTGATGCGACGAAGGAAGCGCTTCAGTGGATGATTGATGCTGGGATTGCTGAGCGCATCAGAGTAGTTGGCACAGTCGTGACGGGCGAACGGATTGACTTACCAATCAAAATTTTCCGGCCACGGGATGAAGACCGGTCTTTCAATTTCCTGTGGGATGGGCAAGAGTTGAGGCGAAGGGGGTAGCATGCCGTTTATAAGACCTACACTGATTCAAATTCGGGACCGAGTTGAAAACGACTATAAATCCGGGCTGTTGTTGACCACCGTCCTAATCAGAAGCTTCATCAAAGTTTTCGCGGCCATTGTTTCAGCCGTCTCGCATACACTCCACGGCCACATTCAGGATTTCATACAAAAGCAATTCTTCCCCGATACCGCGGAAGAAGAATTCCTTGTCAGATGGGCGGTCATCTTTGGACTCGCTAGACTGGAAGCGACCTTTACTGAGCTAAACGTCACAATCACAGGTGTGGCAACCACTGTGGTTCCAGTCGACACAATCTTTGCCCGATCGGATGGAGTCGAATACAAGCTGAAAGATGAAGTCATCATTGGCGGGGGGGGCAGCATACCCGGCGTCTTGGTTGCAGTTGATCCGGGTGCCGACACTAACATTGATGACGGCTCTACCGTTTCGCTGACCTCGGCCATTACGGGTGTTGATTCTGATGCCACTGTGGATTCAACCGCTATTGAGGGCGATGAAGAAGAAACTATCGAGGACCTTCGCACGCGGCTTCTCCAGCGGATTCAACAGCCCCCAGCGGGCGGCACCGTTTTTGATTATATCGCTTTCGCCCGAACAGTTGTCGGTGTCACCCGGGTGTGGGTGTTGCCCGGACATCTTGGCCAAGGCACCGTTGGCGTCTCGTTTGTGGAAGACAATGAAGTCCCCATAATTCCGAGCCCGGCTAAGGTCGATGAAGTCCAGGCCGCGGTGGATGTGAGAAAGCCAGTCACGGCTGATGCGATTGTCTTTGCTCCCACCGAAGAAGAAATAAATCCTGAAATTTTATTGGACCCCAACACCCAGGCGGTGCGTGATGCGGTCACCGTTGAGCTTGAGGACATGGTTTTCAGGGAAGCCCAATTGCGTGGAGCGGTAGACCCAGAGCAAGTTGCTGCGGGCGTGACTTTTGACGGCATCATTCCACTATCGAAAATCAATGAAGCTATTTCAGTTGCTCCGGGCGAGGATGATCACATTCTAGTTTTACCAACCACTAACCCACAGCCCCCGGTAGGCGGGATTCTAACATTGGGCACCCCAGTGTTTAGCCCCTTCCCGTAGAAAAGAAAGGATGAAATGGCTGGCTCGAAGCTTCAAAAATATAAGCAACTACTGATCGACCTATTACCCCTGGGACGTATGTGGGATGTCAAGAATCAGCCAGAGCTTGCGAAGCTTTTGGAAGCCACTGCCGTTGAATTCTGTCGCGTGGATGATCGTTCGCAAGCTGCGCTTAGGGAAGTAGACCCAAGAATCACTTTAGAGCTTTTGGATGACTGGGAAAGGTTGCTTGCGCTCCCAGATGAATGTACGCCCGATGACATCAACGATATAGAGCGGCGCACACAGATTCTTCAGAAGTATACCAACGTTGGTGGAATCAGCGCCACATTTTATGAGTTTCTGACAGCGCAGCTTGGCTTCCCATCAACAGTCACTAACTTTGTCCCCTTCCAGGTGGGCCGGGCAAGAGTCGGTGACCCACTGAGTAATGATTTTTCAGTGCCATTCACGGTGGGCGGATCTGTGGTGGGGGAGCCCCTGCTCAATGAGGGCTGGATGTTTTATTTCAATGTGGAAATGCCGATAACTGCGGCAGAAGTTTTTGAGGTTGGTGACACGGTGGGCACTCCGTTGAGGGAGTTTTCAAACTCCTTGATTGAATGCACTATTAGGCGATTGAAACCCGCCCATGCCGGTGTTACCTTTACGTTTAAGGAATAAAGAGGGGTAGTAATATGCACAGGATTGATGGCCCAGGAGCAACAGGTCAGAATCTTTTTACAGAAGGAAATCCAGGTTTGGGCATCCCAGCCACAGTCGTCACCGATGACTGGGCCAATGATGTGCAAGAAGAAATTGTCAACGTTATTCTTGACCAAGGGATTGCTCTTATCAAGGGGACCCAAACCCAGCTACTTGATGCGATCAAAGCGCTGATAACTCTTGGCGGGGACGCCCAGACATCACAAGCGGTTGTCAATAACCAGGCCGCTCCGCTCGATGTGACTGGACTTGTATTTGATAAAGTTACAGTGAAATCGGCGATTGTATCTTTTGATATCGAGCGAACCACTGACACCCAAAACGAACAGGAAGTGGGCTTCATGTTTTTGGCCCACGACACGCTTGACGACATATGGCACGCCAGCGTCTCAAGCAATTTGGATGACGCGGGAGTGGTGTTTAGCATCACAGCTGCTGGCCAGGTCCAATATACTTCCGATGACTTGACGGGCACGAGCTATGCGGGCACCTTGCGCATTGCTCAAAAAACAAGTATCAAGCAATAGGAGCTTTGAATGAAAAATAAATTTGGATTGACAGGATGGCTTTTGTTTATCGCCGTAGTTGCGATGGGAGCCAAAATTAGCGACACCGTTTTGAAGCTCGGGGTTACAGGTAGTGATTCTCAGATAAATATGAGCGGTGGCGACGGCGTATTCGAATATGATCAGGCCTCCAGTAAGCTTCGGTTTTCAAACAATGCTGGCGGTGACTTCAAAGAAGTGGGAAGCGGCGGCGGTGAAGCGGGCAAGGTCAATTTACTTGAAGATGAAAACGCTGATTTTGAATCGGGAAGTCCACCGTCTAATTGGACTAACTCGGGCAGCAGCACTTTTGTGTCACAGACTTCAAGCGAGCTGTTAGGCGCGCAGTCGGGAGATTGGGATCCGTCGGCCACTTCTGAAAATCTAGATTCAGTATTACGAGCTGTGCCGCTTGGTCTCGAAGGCAGGGAGTGTCAAGCTCGTATTCTATATAAGTGGGAAGCGGGCTCAGATGACGAAATTAAGCTTCAGGCTCTTGACTCTGGAGCAGGACTTTTGGGCGAAGATAACCTAAAACAGACGTCGGGTGTAGCCAAGGAAGCTTCTGTCAATTTCACCTGTCCCACTTCTGATTCGATTCGAATACGAATGACATCAACCGCCGATGCGGCGGTTGTAACTCTGGATGATGCGCACATTGGATCACCAATCATTGCTGATTCTGTGAGCACACCGCTCGCACAAGGAGCGACGGTGGTGGCGTGCGCCGTCGACTTTCCAGCAGGGGTGCCAACATTTGACACTGATAATACCGCTGAATGTGGTGCATGGATTGATAGCTTAACCGATACAAGCGATGGCGACTTTCTCATAAATTTCACTTCTGGGGCGGTGTGGGAGGCGGGGGCGGTGCCCGTTTGCAATGGCAGTCCTCGATCGAGCACGTCAGGGCTAAGACACGTGAAGACGAATCCCACCACTACAACAGTCAGAGTGCAAATTTTCACTGATCTTGCAGGTGTTGTTTTCAGTAATCAACCAGTAGGCATCGCGTGCTACGGAAAAAGAATCTAAAAGGAGAAAATAGGATGAAGTTTATTTTTGCAATTTTGTTGGTATCAACTCCGGCGCTCGGCGGCATGTACATGAGTGAAAGCGATATTGCCGCGGCCCGGGCGGGCGGCCAGGGAGTGAAGACCTATTCCAAGCTGGCCAAGTGTGAACAGGCCGAAGCGCCCGACAGTTGTCACTACACTGTTGGTAGCGATATCAGCTACTACACTGTGCAATCTGTGCGAGAGGGGGCCTTTGAAGCGCCCACGGCTATGACCGATTGTGTTGATGTTGCGGATTGCGACACCCAGGTTGCTGACGTGGTAGCGAAGTGTGGTGACGCATCTTATCGAGCGCTTCACGGTGATTTCGATTCTGACGGTGACTTGGAAAGTTGGTGTACGCGCCAGTCCTTGGTGACTCGTCTTAGAGAAGACGCTACACTGAAAGCCGCTCACGATGCCACAGTGGCGGCCAAGGCGGCTGAAGAATCGAACAGACAAGCCAAGGGGGTCACTCGGGCAGCGAGCATTGACAGCTGTGCACTTGCAGTTTCACTGAGCGGTCCAGAGCAGGCCGCCTGCATTCAGGCGATTGCCAAAGAGCTCGCCAGGACTCGCCTGGCTGAATCAGACCTATAGGGGTGCACCAGTGGCTCGAAGGCTGTACAATAGGGCCATGGGAGCCCTGAAGTTTATTTTCGCAATCTTTGCGGTTATGAAAGACCCTAAAGCTGCGGCCGCATCGCTTGCTATGGCCGGGACGGTGGCCGGTGGCGGCATGTATATGGTGGATCGCGTCGACGCAAAACATGACGTAGCGATGCGAGAAATCTCAAAAAATAAGCAGAGCGTCAACACTATGATCACCACGCAACAAGTCATTCTGACAAAGCTCGAAGCGATCAAAGACGGAATTGATGACACCAAAGTGCAAGTAAAAGATCTGGACAAAAAAGTCTGGCAAGTTATATTGAAAAACAAATAAACCTTGGAAGGAAATTTTGGACATGGATAAACCATATGATCTTGCAGACTTAGGAGCTCGCCTTAAGGGTGAGGGTCTCGAAGTGGCTGAAGAAGCCCTCAAAAAAATTGTCAAGCATACCTTCGGGTGGGCTCGAGAATCGGCACAGTTGTCACCCAATAAAATGGATGACATGATCGCCCCGTTTCTTATCCCGATTGAGGCGTACGTCATGGAACGTGCCGACGAAGTCAACCCAGACGACTAAAAAAGTTTTTACCTGGCAACAAGCAAAGTGCTTAATTGAGCGGTCGGGGCATGGTGCCTTGACCGCTTTTTTGATATGAGTCTCCTATGAAATCTAAACACACTATTCTATCGATCACAGTCGGCTTATTGAGTCTTGGCACTGCGCAGTGCTCTTCGATCCCGTATGAAGACGACATCCGTTTTTTGAATTCGGCCCAGGCTAACTCAATGGAGTGGCTGTTGAGGGTGGATGGCGCTGTCTGTAAGGACATGGAGGGCATCATTGGCGCCTGCACCAAGCGTGTCGGATCCCAGTCTGATGTGCTCCTGCAACATGATCCGCGCCCTTATGGTTATCGAGTCGACGTGGAATGCACCGACGGCACCGGCATTGTTTTTCGCCACGATGTCCCAAAGGGAGAGCCCTGGCAATATACGCTTGAACACGGTGACTTTGAGGGCTTCCGTTCCCTCTCCTGTCAGGGTGAAATTTTCCCTCATGGTCGGGGCAATTCACTATCAGCACTTTGGCAAATACGCCTCATTGTATTTGACGACCGCTACGAGGGACGTGAAGAGATCTATTATCTGGATGAAGAGTTAATTATGGGCAAGCACGCCAAATTTACCAATTGGTGTTTCGAAGGCAAGTGCAGAGTTGATGACGAGCTGACAACGGTGAATACCGAACCGGGGGCTAAGGCTTATAGCGAATCGGAAGTCATGCGCTTCAACTACTGGAATTACTAAAATGGACAAGATAGATCCGCGCTTTAAGCATGAAACCTATGAGCGCAACATTTTCGCTACACGCGAAGAGTTGGACAAGATAGCCCAAATCATACTGGACACCAGCGCTAACTGGTTTAAGATTGGGGTCAATGCGGTCAGGGTGTTCGCGCTTCTCGCGATTTTTAAAATCCGTCAGGGAATGTTTGAAGAAGAGATGCGGCTTGGCAAGCAAATCTATGAGCAAGCCCGCGCCCGTCAAAACCGAGGGGACATCAGAGACAACCTCGATGGCCGAGTATAAATTCAGCGCGGCTTCAATGCGCCACCTGTCCGAAGCGCACCCCGACCTTCAGCGCCTGTTCGCTGAAGTGATTAGGCATCATGACTGCACTGTGATCGACGGGCATCGGCCAAAGGCCGAGCAGGACAAAGCTTTCAATTCCCGCAAGTCCAAAGTAGCCTGGCCCAACAGCAAGCATAATAAGGATCCCGCTTTGGCCGTCGACGTCATTCCCTACCCCATTTCTTGGTCAGACGACCCAAAGAACCTACGCCGATATTATCACTTTGCGGGCATTGTGCTGGGCATCGCTTCACAGCTGGACATCCCTATCCGATGGGGGGGGGACTGGGATGGGGATGATGACTTCTATGATCAGAGCTTCAATGACTTCCCGCACTTTGGACTGATCCCAAAGCCGCGCTGAAAAGTCCAAATACAACGAAAAAAGCTACCAAAAAGAGTGTTATTCCGATGAAAATGAAACGCCACGGGGCTGTATATTTGAGTACAGGGTTTCATCGTTTCTCAGGGTCCATCCCTGACGCTGAGAGATCCCGCCACATCGTTTTGGCCACAGCAATACTGTTGGCGCGTGCTTTCGGTTCGAATGGAAGCGGACACCACTCCCCATCCTGCCACTGTCGCCCACACTTCAAGCATGTGGAGCTCCACCCATACCAGGGTGTGAATAATTCAATAAAGCGGCTCCGCATTGTCTTACAGTCTGGACAGCTTCCCTTGGTAATTCTCTTGTCCTGGGCGAGGGGGGCATGGATGTGCAATTTCATTTTTCCCCCATATAAAATCATTTCTCACTGTCCTTCGCTGAGTCGGCGGCCCTATGACAAACGCAATCGCAACCGTCGCCTGGTTCGGGCATGTCCATGTTCGTGCAGCAATCGTGATTCTCGTTCCCATACGGACAGCTCATGTCTCCGTGTCCTCGGTGGAGTCTGAGAAGGTAGCGGCGACTCTCTGTGCCTTCTCTAGAGAAAACCGACACCTTGCTAGAAATGCATCGTTCCTATTAGATGGCATGGGTTCGTATTCAAATTCCAAATCCCCGTTGAGACATCTCCCGAAGGGGTCTGTAATGGCCCACGTGTCTTTCATTGGAAAACGATTCTCGGGATCGCGATCTTCAATGCAGATACGATCGTTAACAAAGTATTTAACCGCCCTCATCTCTCATTCTCCTGTCTGGAGCGTGTGATGATGTCCCTCTCTTGGGGTGTTCGTTGCGATGGTTTGATTTCGTCGATCACAAACATCACGCTGCCCTTCACAATATAGTATTTGTGGCACCCATGGCACCACCGCTCTTTTTCGAATTCATAAGTCTCAGACTCCCAAAGTCTCAAATCAAAGGGACGGATATTCTTGCAGTGGGGGCAGACGACCTTCACGTCTCCGTGTCCTTGCTTGAGCTTGCGACCCGCACGTTATGCTCTTCAATGTCTTCTGGAACTTTCGCTAGGGCTGTGACATCTAAGGCAAATGCGACGCTTGTCCATTTGTGACAGCCCTTGCACTGGTATCTAATATTGGTGAACTCTTCGCTGATTTCAAGTCGCCGGAATAGCCGATCACAATGCCTACATGTAACGCGCAATTCATCACGAATTTTATCCATTCGTCTCACTCTCCTCACCCGACTTGGAAATCAACCCATCGTATCGCATAAACACTCGTTACAGATTTTGACTGGATTACCCAACCTAGTCCCATCACCCACATCTTCTTTCGAACCACACGAATAGCAAACCGCTTCTGTTGGGTGTTCGGCGCCATGAAACTGCGCTATCGAAATTTTGTTCATGGCCGATCGCAATTTCTTAATGAGAATTGTTGAGCCTGATTTCTCTAGTGCTTTCTCCATATTGCCGAGCGAGTCGCATACGACAGCCCATTCTAATTCATCAAACATCATCTCTCTGTGTCCTTTGCGGAATCGGAAAGGACTTGGTTGGCATAACCACGTGCGAAGCCGTTACCGGGACAATCATATAGTTTTTGGAGCGCATCCCTCAACGCCCTGTTTTCGGTTTGGAGCCGTATCACTTCTTGCTGGAGATATATCTGAGTATCGTTGCTCACTTCTCGCGCTCCTGTACGGACTCAGCGGGATCTGGAGAAAGCGCGACATTACCATGCCACATTTTGAGAGTCTGCTCCTCCTCATCTGTCCCACGAACCTTCCTAACGGTAATGCGATCTTCGCCAGGATAAAGCGTTATACGAAACCAAAGGTTCTTAGTCTTTGGAATTGGCAAATAGTAAACCTTGCACCTATACTTGCTTTTCATCTCTCTGCCTCCCCCTCGGACTTGGAGAGCCATTTAAAATCAACTACCCAAACCCACGGATTATCGATCCAACCGAAGCCGCGATCGTAGTTTATCCCATCCCACAAGGAAGCAAAGGCGATTGTATGTGGGTGCGTGGCTTGAGTCCGATCGTTCTTCATACAGTCACTGAGCCTCTGTTCGGGACCGATTTTGTCAAAAGGAACAATGCCCTCGGCCTTTGCGTCTGCCTCTGAAATATCCTGCACCCTCTCCACCCGCACACCAGTAACCTTGAGGGTTCTTCTTGAGTGCCGACGCGCCAAATGAATCGATGGACGCCATTTCGTTTGTTGCTGTCCATCAGTATCCTGATCTTCGCGAAGAGATATTGAGATACCAGAGCGCCCCTTTAGTTTCTTAAGGGGGCCAGTGTATAGCTTCTCGCCAACATACACAGCCCACGTTTCTCGCACCCAAAGATGATCGCCCCGTCGACCATACGGGCATTTGTTTCTCAGTTCCCACCCAAGCGAGCCTGTGCCATCGGGTAGTTGCTCCCCATCCTCTTCCCAAACCGGGTCTTTGATTACCCGCCTGGTCTGGGTTTTCCTCCCGTCCAGTATCGCGCGGACCATCTCGCCCTTGAATAAGATCGGGTATTCTTTCACGTCTCCGTGTCTCCCTCTGACCCAGAGACATGTACCTCTCCGAGCAAAACCCTTGCTAAAATACACGACGGGTGATGACCGCCCTGCGGGTATCTGCAAAAGCACCCACTGCCCTCCCGTAAAAACTCGATCGCTTGCTTGAGTTTTTTGTTCTCGGCCTCGAGGGCTGTCACATCACTCACTTAAACCCCTCTCTTTGACTTCTTCTAATAAAAGCCGACAGTTATCGATAGTGTTTTGGCTCGGTCCAATCTCGATCAACGAAAGGCCGTAGGCTATGCAACCGATCGTGAGCCCTGTAAGTATAGAACTCAGAAGGGCCCTCACGTCTCAGACTCACAGTCGGACTCGGAAGGAATTTCGGGCACAGGCATCCAATAACTTGGTTCGTGTACTGGGAAGCTATCCATCATCTCCCAACCGGTTTCCTTCTGGCGAGCGAAATCAACAAACGCAACGTTATCAATTCTGAGCAACGCAAGAACGCGCTTATTCTTTGGGGCCAAACTGACGTGGAGCCAATCACCCTGCTGGTATAAATCTGCATCAAGTTCAGGACTCATTTCACATCCCTTGACCTTCCGTGTATGCCCGATCACAGCAATCCCATTCGTGCATTCTAGCGGCGAGCCAGCTTATAAACTGAAACACTAGACTGCCCGAGAGCTCCCTTTGTTTTAGGACGCCCTCAACTCTGAGATCCCCATCTAGAAATTCGGCATAAAAGATGGTCTGACCATCGCCCTTTATTTCGAACACGTCTTCGCTAGTTATTGTTTCCATAATCATTCCTTCTCCGTGTCCTGGCCGGACGCCGCAGAGAGAAGGTCAAAAACGCTGTTAACCTCATTCATTTGAGCGACCGTGTATGTCTCTCTCTTCCCTGTTTTTACGTTCTCGAATGTGAAGGTCGGGATTTCACACCACGAGAGCATTGTCCAGATATTCTGATTGTCGTTATTCTTTCGGAACACCTTGCCCACAGACATAACGTCAAGTTCATCGCTCTTCATTTTTCTGTGTCCTCCCCGGAGGCGGCGATGGCTAGATTGACCCGCCGGGAATTTTCAATTTCAGGTAGCACCGGGGGAGGGGCCTCATCATGAATCTGGATTTTTTCAAACATGGCTTTTGCTGACTCCCATTCTTTCGGGTCACAGGAGTGCCATAAAATGCGGGGCACACAATGGTGCACCTCAATCTCGCAATGACCATCTCCCCACTCAGTGTGGGACAAATAATAGTGACCACGCTTGTACTCGGTAACTGTTCCTGATCGATTTGGTCTCATTTACCCTCCAGAAATGTATCTAAGAAATTTCGAAGCCGGGCGGCATGACGGCGCGAAAGCCATATCCCCCAAGTCGCATTAAAGTTGTCGGCGTCAATCTTTATACTGTTGGGGTCTTCCGGAGCAAATGTCATAGCAAGTTTCGACCTGTTTCCAAGACTACGGCACCTCAGGGTGAGCTTCGAGCCCTTCTCAAGCTTTCGCTGGATTATTTCCACGTCGGCGATGTCTTTTTTGTATTCGGCTATCAGCTTTTCACACTGTCCCTTGAGCTTGTAATGCTTCATATTTCCTTCTCCTCATCGGACTCTGAAACTTTCTGCCCACATGTTGGACAGCGCTCTGTGCAAAAGACTTCTTCAAAGGTCATATTCAGAGCTCCCAATAAGGTTTTGATATTCCCAAGAGACGGGTTCCCTCGACCTTTCTCCCAACGAGAGAGGGCGGTGTGATGGAAACCGGCCTTGTCGGCTAATTCGTTTTGAGTCAGGCGCGCCTTACCTCTCGCCATCCGCAGCGCGACACCGAATGGTAAACTCACTTCGCACTCTCTTCCTTGGACGGTGCGATCCCAGTTACTTCTGGAAGATACTTCACTCCGCCCTTTTTTGTTGGCATCACAAAGCTGTGCTGAATCTTTTGCTCCATTTCGCAGTACTTTTTGTACAGCTCTGGATTGAGTTGCGCAGCCGTTTTGAGATCTGCTTTTGATGACATAATGCAAAAGCAACAGGAGAGCCTGGACATCCCCTTTTGGTACGCCCAATGTGGAACCTCCCCAGCATCCCTAATGGACTCCCAAACTTCCTCGACACTCCACTCGAAGATAGGTAACCAGTCGTACCATTCACGGCCCGCTTTTGAATTCCTGGGGCTGTGTCGGAACGGATCGTTTTTTGCCCTAGCACTAGACTCCTGCGCTCGAATCCCAATGCAATTAACTATCAGTCCATTGTGTCCGTTGTCTTTTATCCAATGGCGAATGGCCTTTTCAAGTGGTCCGCGCTTAAGGTCGGATGTGCATTGTCGATTTTTTGGAGATGGCCACATTTTTCTGTGCTCGACCATTTCGAAAAATGTCTTTACTGCCTTGACTTCAATAAAAGGGATGTCCCCGCAATATCGTTTCGCGTGTTCAGATGTTCCCTCCCATTCAACTCCAGGTAGATGCGCGTGAACAACTATTAACTGGCTCTCTGGAACGTGTCGTTTCAGAAAAACCAGCATTGCTTGGGAGTCTTTCCCGCCTGAGTGATTCACAACAAATTGGGCACCACGTTTTACTAGGTCTCGTATTTGATCGTTCATTATCGCCTCGCCTTCACCATTAATATTGCACCCATCGTGCCATGTGTCATCACGATAAACCTAATGATGTTGGGCCTGTGTCGGCGGTGTCGCAGCAGCGTGTTTTGTCGTTTGCCAAAATTTGTCAGCCCTTTTTTGTCACGGCGTCTGGATAGGACTGTGAGAGATTAGCCATTTGCAACAGCCAACATCGCATCGGTCGGACTCTTTTTCTTTTTCTGAATCAAGTGCGCATATCTACGGCGCTGTGCTCGATTCAATGTTCGAGCTAGTTCGATCAACTTCGGATCGTCAGGGAGTTCAACCCACCCCTGTTTGATCAACTCTTCTCGCGTTCGACCCGGTTGCCCTTGCTCCAGCGGCTTTTCGAGATCTTTCCATTCTGCAAACTGACCCGTATTCGTATTCATTGTTTTTACTCCTTAATTTGTTTCTGTGTCCTGCTCTGATGTTTCGAGGTCCTGCTTAGTTAATGCGAGGCGTTCATCTATTAACTCGCAACAAATCTCTGAACAGGCTTCTCTGCCATCGTCACGCTCAAATAAACTGGGCGGTATCTTGGGTGAAGGCCATTCACCACGGCACCCGTCGCACTCAAAAACAGCCTGCCCCTTATCGTTCCGTGTTCTCATTTCGCAACCTCATTCATGGA
>SDBT01007204.1_pt1 | contig 18345 bp, 47 predicted proteins | sample 2277101 | NCBI WGS metagenome assembly SDBT01 (sample SAMN10404973, study PRJNA504765) | marine sediment metagenome | isolation source: marine sediment core GS10_PC15, 103 cmbsf | place: Arctic Ocean: Southern Knipovich Ridge | collected 2010
CCAAGAGTCCCTAAAAGAAATCTCCTTCTTTTCTCCCTGGGAAATAAGGCAATCTCTTTTCGCCGTAGATGGTTCCCGTGAGATAGATTTAAGCACAATAGATAATTTAATTCGTGTTGACACTCTGGAGTGGCCGATAGAGGATAATCGTAATTCATTTTACGCTACGGGTACAAGGTGTTTCAGAAACTTTGATGAATTCCACAACACACTCAGGATGGACATCGGAACTAAACCAAAAGCAAGGATTCAAACAAGAATCCCAATCTTAACGACAACTAAAATCAACCAAGTCCTCGCGGGGACGGTGACTTTCACGGCGAATAGTACAGCGGTGACGGGTTCAGGAACGGCCTTCACTACCGAACTAAGGGCAGGTTATTACATCTCCCCCACCTCTTTAACTGATTGGTATAGAATAGCCAAGGTAACAGACGACACCAACCTTGTCTTAGCCGAAGTGGTCAAGACGGCGGATGACGGGGCTGATACGGCTGGTTCTACTTACTACTGGTACGAACCTATCTATCTATACTGTTCCAAGAATCACTATGTGGAAGCTACACAGACAGACTTTGCTGGTGCAATTAAAGCCGCAGTAGATAAAGACCAATGGACTATCGTGGTTGACGCCCTCGGTACGGGAGTGATGCCCAAAGATATGCTCTTTACCATAGCGAATGTTGATGGTGTTTACCGAAATACAGCCGAAGCTACCATAGCGACCACTGAGGCTACGTTAATCATAGACCCACCACTTAAAGGCGTAGCTGCTGATAACGCAGTTGTAACCTTCTACGGGTCTAGTCTCACCAAAGACCTTGAGGCGTTAATTCCAGACCTCACCGCTGCGAGAGTTGCTTTAAATTGGGTGGGGGATACAAGGACAGCTTTAGATAATTCTCGTACAATTTTAGACACCGCCAATACCGAGCTTGATAAAGTGGGTGCTAGATTAACAGCCGCAGTCGCCCAGATAACAAGTGCAACAACTGATACAAACGACAAGCGGGATGAAGCTATTACCGAACTTGACCTAGCCCCTGCAATGATACAGACAGCACTTACAAACCTAACCACAGCAGCGACCTTCTTTGATGTAGTAACAGAAGGTGATGACCCAGCGGGAAAGAACATCAGCGCAGCGTTAAGTCAATTAAGGTCTGCCGCTTCAGAGATTACCATAGCTAATGGTTATCTTAATACACACAGCACGGGTAGTGCTTATTCAGGTCTAGCCGCTCGTGAACTACAGGCTGCTAATGGATATATCGGAGAGGGGCAGGGGTATATAAGCGAAGCGATGGCGAGATTACGGACTGCCACACTCCAACTAACCCACACGCAAACTTGGGCGAAGTATAAATTAGAGACAACTCTCCAAAGAGTACGAAGATTAGCCAAACCACGACAAACAAATTATGGATATTCAAGGGATTAAGAATGGCACGTAGCATTTCCGCTGAATTACAGACGGCACAGGATACATCTCCGTATAAACCTTATATTAAACTCATATTCACCGATTCATCTTCGGGAACAAATGACTATAGTATGGTAAATGGCGCTACAGATAACAGACTTCTTTATTTACAGCACGATGAGTTCCCCTATGACGACTCGGCGACCATCATTTTACTGAATAACGACCTCGCTATCGGCGACCTAAAGGGGCATTATGTAGAGATAGGATACGGACATGAAACTAGCGGAGGCAATGAATCATCGGGAACCTCTCGTTTATGGGTGGAAAACCAGCAATTCGTCTCTGCCCAGGGTGTACTCGTCTGCCAGATTTACCTTGAGGGGATGAAGCGAAGGTTGATGAGGAAGATAATCCTCACTGTGAATGGTGTAACGGTGAGTGATGGTTTCACAGATGTCATTAATGCTGATTGGCCTTATAAATGGACGGGTCTAACCTATTATGAAATCCTTAAATATATTATAGAAACCGAAATGGGGTGGACTCTTGCGGCATTGGGCGACCAGGATGATGGGATTATAAGCAAGGTACACGAAGTTGAGATAAACCGCTATGCCTTTGAGTATGCTGGTGAGATAGTTGAACGGATAATGAATTTAACCAAGTGTTATCTAAGGTTCAAAGCCGGATTAGAGATTGAGGTAAGATACCCGCAAGACAGTGACGATGTTGACCTTACGTTTTACTCTGACCGGCAACACTTCTTCAAAGAATACAACGAGAAGGACAGCGTTCTTGTACCGAATCATCTAATCGTCTATGGGAATGAAGACCTTGAATCTAATGAACCGTGGGCGGATATAAAGAAGGGTGAGGCCGAGGATGTCGCTACAAACGAACAGAGAGTAACCGAGCTTCATAAATTAAGTGCCCTCAAAACCGATGCTGAATGTCAAGAGGCGGCAGAAGCTATCCTGCGAAGATACCAAGCGCAGAGAACATCAGGGTTTATTCTAACCTCACACGTTAATAATGCAGAGTTGTTTGACAGATTTTTGGTATACGACTTTAGGGGGCCTTAATGCGCCAGGTTACCGTAGGTGGGGTCAGCAACAATCTCCTGAATAATGCCGCCACTGAGTATAATGTCATATCAGGTGGTCGCAACTGGGATACGGTTGCAACTTCAGGAAGACAGTTAGTATCCACTGGTGGCACGATAAGCAAATTATACGTCAAACTGGATGCCGCCCCAGGCAGTGGGAAGACTTGGACATTTACTATAATGGTGGCTGGTGCAGCTTCAGACCTTACCTGTAGTATAACTGGCGATGAAACCTTCGGCGTTGATGACTCTAATAGTATAGCTGTTTCAGCGGGGGAAACATTATCAATAAGGTCAACTTCTTCTGGCGCCCCCACTAATAGCAATGCAACTTGGTCTTTGATATTTATAGGAACGACTGTTAATCAAAGTTTGTTTCTTGGAATGGCTAACCTTAACAACACAAGCCCCACCTATAGTGGCGTAATGGGTTGGTTCTTGAGTCAAGGTAATGAGGCAATTAACTACCAAGTTATACCGACAGCGGGTAAAATTAAGAATTTCTACGTACAATTAAGTAGCGCCCCGGGAAGCGGGAAGTCTTATGTTTATACATTACGCCTCAACGGAGCTAATACAGCTTTGGCTGTTACGCTTTCTGGTTCAAGCACTACGGGCAACGACACATCGGATGAGATTACTGTGGCTCCTGGGGACAGGGTAGGTTTATTAACAACACCTTCGGGTACTCCCTCTGGCGGCCATCTCGCCTTTGGTTTTATCTTCGTATCTGACACCAAAGGCGAAAGCTGTGTCCTGGGTCAACAGGGTGCCTTCTCAATTATCTCAGTGGTGAATTATACTGATATAGTCAATACACAATCAAATTGGTCAACTACAGAGATTAACCACAGGCAAATCGGAAGAGCCTGCCAGTTCAAGAAGTTTTATGTAGACATACCCGGCACCCCCCCTGGCGGGCCAAGTTCCTGGGACTTGACCGTTAGGAAGAATGGGGCAAGCACCAGTCTTACAGTTAATATAGCGGGTGTAGATTTAACCGGCAACGATACGACAAACTCAGCATCCTTCGCTGATGGCGACTATATGACTTTAATGCTTACCCCCGTACAAGGCCCCAGTAGAGATTCAGAGGGGATGCATTGGGGGATGGTCAGTATAACTGGTGGCGTCTTCCCCTCGGGGACACTAACCAGATTAACAGGTATCAGACATCGCTTTTCCGCTGGTAGACCCAATAGCGGGACAAGTGCGAGGTATGAAATACACGGCGTACTAGGTGGAATTTCAGTCTTCACTGACTATCAAAGGAGATTGAAGATTGCCCCACCAAGACTAGGCGAGTGGACACCGCCTGTTGATATACCTGAACTACCCGAAGGATTACCTTAATGGATAAAGACCATCCAAGAAATGTAATGAACACACCCTACCGTAATTTAGGTAGTGGTGAGAAGAGACGGACTATTGTTTCCTATTCGGAATTGACCTCATCTCTTCAAGAGAAGATAGTTGCGACCGACCCCACTGAACGGGAGTTACTTGAGGGGATAACTATACAAGTTAAGATAAACAACCTGCACCTTATGGCTTTATCTAATAAAATCATAACTATGGATGACATAGAATGGCCGTAGATGAGGATAGGAATAGGTTGCTGGTAATACTATTGGCGGAGTTGATTATTGAGGGGGCTTTATTGGCAAAATTGTCTGACAAAAAGATAACAGCCGAGGATGTAGTTTAATGCCAACACCTGTAGTCTGGGTAGATGAAGATGGGAACGAACATCCATTTGATGAGTTGCTTCCAAAGGATAATATATCTGGTGCTGCTATAGGCATTGAATCTTCACACAATAAAATACACGAGGGCAATAATTATGTAGTCCAAGAGGGGATACAACTTAATAATGGTTCCAAGGAATATTTAATAACCACACCAGATACTCCAAAATTGGGACATATGGTCATAGCGATTGAGGGAGGACAAGATACGTTAGGCAGATTTGTTGAGGGGACTGGTAAAATTGGTGGAACTCCTATGACTGCAATTAACAGGAACCGTAATTCGGCTAATACCGCAGATGTTACAGTTACCCACAGCCCTACTGGTACTGAAGGTTCGGTAACAACTATGTTTACCTGTCAATTTGGAATACCCGCAGTAGGTGGAGGCAGAGGGGGGTCGGGTGGAACACTTCCTGGAAGGAATGAATTTATGCTAAGGCGGAATACAAAATACTCCCTCACCCTAACTGCGCTTTCTGCGAATGATAATAATATTTGTGTAGTAATAGATTGGTACGAGCATAACGGGTAAATAAAGGAGGGGACAATGGACTGGAGATTATTTGGAACTAGGAAGTCAACGGGGGGCACGGCAAGCATAAAGGCTACCCGTGAGGGGGACTTGTATGTAGCGCAGAACCTCCCACCCTACGCCCTGCTTACTGCTGCTGGTAGAGGATGGTGGGCACAGGCGACTGCTGCTGCTGCGGGGACTACCACTATCCCGACTACCACGGCAAGGGGTACTTTGTGGAATGGTTACACCGATAGGTCACTTATCGTAGACAGGCTCTTTGCCAATTCTGAGGCGTATGATGCGGGAGTCAACTTCTTCTTCCTATGGGTTTGTGTCCACGCCAAAGTAACCACGGCTATAACTGGAGACATATCTATCAAGGGTCTTCGTTCTGGCGATTCAAGTTATGGTGGGCAGGCCAAGTTTGATGTAGATGAGACCGTAGTTAATGATGGCTGGTTCTCGGTTGGGAATAGCGTAGAGACAAAGGCGGCTAACGCTGATGGGATGTCCAACATTGACTACAAGATGGAGGGTAGAATTGTCCTCCCACCCCAAGGGCAGATGTCCATTCACGTTGGATGTAATGACTCCAACCCAACCTTCCAAGTGGGGTGTTCCTGGTATGAAGTTGATATAGACATAGCATAAAGGAGATAGATATGACCGACGCTGAACGCTTTGTAGCCCTTGAATTGACACAGAAAGAACTCTGCAAAACTGTTGAGGAAATTAAAACCAACGACCTTCCTCACCTTGCACTCGCCATAGAAGAGGTTAGGGTTACAGCTAGCTCAGCCAAGTTTCGTGCTGGACTAACAATATACGGGTTGATATATATCGGAGTTATGCTGACTATATTGGGGATAATGGTGGCGATAAGATGACAAAACATCAATGGTTTGAACTAATAGCAAATGGGGCGCTCGTTGGATTGGGAGCGATGTGGTTTATTATCTTTGGCCTTATTTTCAAGATACCATTGGTGGTTATATTCTCGTTTCCTGAGAATTTCTAGGGATGGTTGTACCTGTGGCATAATATACCCCCTGAAGATTGATTAAGTTACACTACTATTATACCACACCTTGTCTATTTGTCAAGAGGGGGGAAATGAGGGCTTTTCTTAAAGACTTGTCTGATGTAATAGACCACGAAACAAAATTAACTTGTGGTGGTGGGTATGGTGTTGGAGATGCCGTTTATATAGACAAGCGACTACCGAAGGAAAAACAAAGGTTAAACCTCGTCCACGAAGTTGTAGAGCTACATTTCCCTGGGGTCAAACATTCAAGAATAGATAAGTGTGCGATTGATTTGATTGATTGCTTAAGGCAGTTAGGGTTTTGGGATTGATATTTCTATTTTAGGAGTTACAAATTCATACCACTTCTTGATAACATCTAACAATTTATCTATATCCACACCCTCAATATGCAGGGTTGAGTCTTGCGCCTTTACCTCAATGCCTATTTTCATAATATCCCTCCTTTAATTATCTGGGGGGCTGGATTGAATACTTGCCATATATAGCCCAGCCCCCCTCTTTCTGTTTCCTATATTACCTCCTTTAACTTATTTTGGGCAATACTTCAGATGAGACAAAGCTCATAATTTCAGCGAGGCGAACCTTGCCCCTCTCTAAATTCTCAAGTATTTCATCAAGAATATTAGGGATTTCTGGTATGGCTTCTGGTGTTTTCTCGCAATCGGGCTTCGTCTTTTGAAATTTGTTGTCCAAAGTATTAGAAAATTTTGACAACATAGAACCAATCCCCTCGCTCAAGCTAAGTATTGTATCCGTTTGCTTCGCTGTGCAACCACTGTCTGCCGGGATACCCATTTTCTACCTCCTTTTCTTTACTTTAATAGTAGGATACCTATCTACCCATTAAATCGCTGTATGGTTCAATGCGCTGTCGTAAAATAGGGGTTCAGCCCTATCTGCCAGACGTTATCTTTCTTTATAAACCCTTTCTTTTTCATCTGTTGTGCGGTGAGACACCTTTCTTTGTCTAGTATATTATACTTCGCAATTCTGTGTTTGTCAAACCCCGTTAATGATTTGAAGACTTCCCCGCATATAGGACATTCAGACCTAGCCATTACTCCCTCCATTTAAAAAGTCTGCTATATTCTGACAGTCTATTTCCGTCATCCTTCTCGGGCTTATTTTCAGTGCCTTCCTGGCCCGTTCATAATCTACTAGATAATCTATAATACTTATACATCCACGACAACCATCATCGGCCATTGCCCTTAATTTGTGATAACTTCCTGATATTCTCTTAATATCACCAATATCATACTCGTATCTATCCGGGTGGAATGTCCCCACGGTCTCTCCCCGCCGTGGGTTTTTCCTCATCAGCTTTTACTTCTGTCGTTTGGTATTCTATCACGCCTATTTTACCCGCCTTGAAATAGAGGATGACCTTGCCGTAGTATTTCTCGGCATCCTTTTGTAGAACTATCTCTCCTATTTCGCCAGCAGTGTAGTTACTCATTTCTTTATCTTACACTTCATTGGTGTTCCTTGCCAGTTCAACCATAACATATTCATCTCACAGGTGCAAGCGAGAAAATCCTTACAGGGAACGGTGAGCCTGACGTGATGGTTGGGGGGCAGGGACGAGCCGCTGTTATATTTCTTGCACGCATCTTGAAGCTGGCAGGTTCTCATATTAAATCATCTGTTGTAAAGCGGGCAATTTTGGGAATGTGTATTGTATCCGAATACACATTCATTATATCCCTGTCCACCTTCCAAGCAAAAGCACTCCCCATTGCCCCACCCCAGTCCCCCCACTCGTCAAGATAACAAGGCCCATCGGCAAGAAAACCATCCCTACTCCAAAGCATCCTACTTTCAGTAGGTACATCAGCATCATCCAGGTAATCAATGGCGGAAATCGTGGTATCATCTAGTATTTCCTCAACCTCGTCCAAGTAATCCTGCATCGTCCTTTTGGGGGGTACGAGTTTGGCTGCTGGCATTTCGGGTAAAGATTTAATAAGCGGAGCAACCGCCAGCCCCAAGATACCAAGCCCTGCCATCTTTAGAAACTCTCGTCTATCTATTGCCATTTGTCCACAGCCTGTCCATAATATTGCCTCAACTCATTTACATTATCCGAAAGGTCTTTTAACCTATCCAGTAGAACATCTAAAAGTAAAATTACATTATCCCAGTGGGCTTGTACTAATTCTTCTTTAGTCATTTAATTCAGCAACTCGCTTTTTAACTACGGCGGTTTTTAATATATCGTCTGGATTTATAACTTCGTACCCCTCATATTCAATGAGGGCATCCATCTTATGAGCTATTGCTTGGACTGTTTCCTTCTCCCAAGATAAAACCCTGCACCGCCAAATAGCATTTCCATAATTGGCGCCGTGGAATTCATCATTTTCAAAGCAATCATCTAGGGATATATACCAGTGCATTATATCCAATGTGGGGGATAGTTTTGCAAGGTAAAATATCTCAGCCCTTATTTCTTTGATTGTTTCAAGTACATTCATATCACTCAACCCCCTTACCCATACTTCAACTTCCTCTTTACTAGAATAAATAAGACTATAGAATTAGTGAATAGATTAAAACTTTGCGCTACTATAAACACCGGGGCCTGAATATATATGGCGTGGATTAAATATCCAGTAAGCGCAAAGAACAGAAAGACATATGTTAAAAGAGAAACATCATTGGACTTCCCTGTTTTAAGCATCTTTAATAACTGCGGAAGGGGGACGAGGATACCAAACCCTATCGCAATCCAGCCTATTAAATATCCAATGTCCATCAAACAGCCACCTTCACCGCTCTTCGTGGTTTGTCTGGGAATAAACTCCACATAGAAGATTTGGGCGTCATAAGGTAAATGATAGGTGTTGTAAGGTCGCTAGATGGAAATCCTAGAGCTTCAGCATACCCGCCCCATCTAACATAGGCGTTTGTCTTGACCAGCATCTCTCTGTGGGCACGTACCCTACCTGTAAGAAAGCCATCAGCGCCTACAGTCCCTCGGTTGTCAGGCATTAAGTAAATATCAGGAGCGACATTAACCACGTGGTCGTGGCTCATCCCGTAAAAATCGGCGTGTATCCAGGTTGAAGTTCGCTCTGCTTTCACTGCTTTGGCTGATTTAGTCCTCGCCCCACCGTAACCGTGGGAGATATACCCCCAGAATACATAGGGTTTGCCGGATACCCTGTTATTACCTTCCCCGAAAGATAATTTATGCAGCATACCCTCGGGTCTGTAAGGAACTCCCAACGAAGCGGCGATGTCTTTGGTTATATCAATCCCCGCATCTCGGTAAATCCGTTCCTCGTGATTACCGGTGGTCATTCCTAGTATCTTGTTTTTAATCGGTAGTAATCGGTCAATAACCCAATCTCGCTGGTCTTGGGGGGTGCCAACCTGTTTGAATATATCTCCCTTAGACGACTTGATAGTTGACTCGCACAAATCCCCGTTAGCGAAGGCGTAGCAATTTTCAGTCTCGTGGATGAACTTGAGCGTCCTGTCAAAATGCCTGACAGAGCAAAATGGATTACCATAATGTAAATCGGACAATATGATTATAAGTATCTCGGTTATATCTTTATCTAAAATCCGCCCGAACCACCTTAGCTCTGCCCCTGGCCTAGTTTCTTTCTGTGTCATTTAATCTCCTAATCTTTTCCTTTAATGATTTAATAAGTTCTTCTAATTCATCGGTGGTGAACTTTTTTGTTACCGCAGCCCCTCTCTCTATTTCCTCGTCAGCACCCTCTCCATAAAGTTCTATAATGGCCCTTCTGTAGTTCAGTGTATTCCCCCTGAGATTTATATTACAGTTGTAGCACTGGGCGTGAACGCCCCTATCATTAAATAAGTTGGCATTGTGTCTCCCTGGTATAAAGTGCCCCGCCTGCAAGAGCTTGAAGTGATACCTTTTCCCGCAAGTTATGCATAAACCAAAAGACTTACACCCTGTAGTTCGCAGGCAATCCTCTGTTCTTTTCCATATGGAATAAAGCCGCCACGCTTCAGCTTTTAACTTGCTTATGGAGCGTTTGCTCCTTTTATTTATCGGTGTCCGCTTCAAGTTGTTTCCTCTCCGACCTTAATTCCTCTACTTCTTTAATAACCTCTTCCAGGGTCATAGAATACTTAGCAGACATCAGCAGGTAACTTAGTCGGGCATCTATCTCTATTAGCCTGCGTTCTTTACGGTTCACAATTCTTTCTTTATGGCTTGCCAGAATGGACTCTCAATCAATTCTCGCCGAGCCAATGCAGCCATATTAAACTTGGTCTGTTCTTCTATCCTCTCAATAAGATACTTGGTCGTCTTGGCATCTTGGGCTTTCATTATGTTTATTCCAAATGCCCAAGGCTGTGCTGCATCCCCGACATCATTTTTCGGCAGGTCAATATCTGTGGCGCACTTTATAAATTCCTTATCTGTTAATAGTCTATCCATTTCATACCACCTTACACCATACTTTAGATACTGTCAAGCCCCACCTCTTCTTTAACATTGTAGAACTTAGCGCCCTTGTAAATAGAGTACTTTATTTTTAGTTCATAGGGGTCTATGCTTGTTATCTTGGGGACTTTAATCTTCTCAAAGCCTAAAGTATTCTTGTCCATCCAGACATATAAGGACGGCTCAAAGGCGGTAGCAGCCCCACCAAAGGCTAATTTCCTATCTCCAGGGGGTTTCTGCATAGCTACAATGGCTATCCCCTTGTTCCCAAGTTTATTAAATATCTCAAAGAGCCTGTCGCCCGCAGTGTAAGACTTCTCCATATTAACCCGCAGGTAGTCTACGACGCTTAATCTATCGGGTTTGATTACATCAGCAAAGTTTTGCGTTTTCCGATATGTCTTAAATGGTGGGGGTTTAGGTATATCTTCATTTATAATATCAAATTTGCCCCTCATTAATTCTGCGCCCTCACTTACATAGAAGTCCAACTTGCCCGCCCACTTTTTGAAATTAAGATTGACCACATTTAGGCAGAAAGCGGTCTTGCCAGCGTTATATTTACCAGCTACGATTATAAGTGAGGGTAACGGTATGTAGCAGTACTTGCCTATCCCCAGGGGAAGTATAAGATTGTCCCCAATAACACCATCGCCATCCCACCAGCACAATTCCTCTACCTGTGTATCCGTCGGCCTCCACCATCCATCCTTGCCATCAACGGTAGCTACAATACCTTTCTCCATTGCCCGCCGCATCATCTTACGGATTGATGGGTATAGTCTAGGGTCAATAGTACCATCAAGCACCCTTGTGTAGTGGAACTTACCAGTGGCCTCTCGTATCCATTCTTCAAGCCTAGATTGTGATAGTTCTGCCAATTATATCCTCCAAAGTGTCACGGGGTGTCTCGGATGTCTCAATGTCACAGAATGTCACGCAGATGTCACGTGCCTAGCTAGTCACCCGCAATGCTGTCAAACTTATAGGTTTTTGGTTTTTTCTTATCAACAACGGGTGTAGTTCGTGCCTGTAGTTTATAATTTTCACCCCTATTATCTATAGATAATAGGGGGGGTGAAAGGATATACATAGGTTTCATCTGTGATGCCTTTACGTCGCCATACATCATCTCTAGCTCATAACCGGCAAAGGTTTCGCTAACAGGAAAATCATAAAGATATTCTTTTGTCATCAAGGTATCTTATCCATCACAATGATAGCATAGGTGATAAACCCCGCCACCCTCTTCCCAAGAATTTTGTTCCCTCTCGCAATGTGAGAGGCAAAATCGCTTTCCACAATCTAAGCATCTAGCGAATGTGGTGGATTTTTTACAGCTAGGGCAATAATATTTCTTGTTACCGTAATGCTTTTCCATCTCTAATTCGTCTGGAACCTGAGGTGGTTCGTACTTCACAATTTCTATTTTCATCCGGGTATCATATCCTTAATCTCTTGTGTTATCGGAAGCCTAAGTTTCTCCTCTATCTCCTCTATAGCCCCATCCCTGGTAAACCCCTGTGATATGAGCCACTCCACTGCTTCAAATACATCTCTTGGTAAAGTCATTTCTCACCATCCTTTAATCTCACCATCGCATCGCAATACGCTGACGGTGCGTCTTCGCCATATCCAATATATTCATTCCCTGTCATTGTGCTTAATATACAAGTTGGCTTTTGGCTGCTGCCGCCCATTTCTAATATGAACTTTACATCTGGGTTCATTGCTTTTGGTTCTAGCCACTTAAAGCAAGCAGTTAGGTCACTACCAAAATCTATATCCTCGTGATAAAAGCGGGTAGCTAAATGGTAATCATTTCCCTCCTTGGAATACCAGCTACGTTTGCTGTCGTCATTATCTACCGCCCCACATTTACACTTTGGGCTGTGGGGCCATACCCATTCTAAGTTAGCCCATTCTGCCAACACCTTGTCTAATTCGTTCATTTCTCACCCCAATGTCGGTTTATTGCATCTACTACTTCTTGCCGCCCCTCTTTCTTCCCCATTTCGTTGACGTAAGAGGCAATCTCTTTTATACCAAGCCTGCAATCTTTGCACAGAAGCGTCTTTTTCTCCCTGACATACTTTTCTGTTTTCTTATTCATTATTTCCCCTTCAATATGCTGACAAACACCTCAGTATAAGCGCCGACTTCACTAAGTTTTATAACGTCAGCAGTAGCACATTCAATCGCTCCCTTAAACGCCACGGCTCTGTCTATCTTGTCGTCCTTGCTAGGCTTATTCACTATCGCTTCCACTTTAGCCCCTTGTTTAACAGCCGCTTCTACTAAGTGCCCAACTTCAGCCGATTCTTCCATAGCAGACATATCCTGTTCGGGTGCGTTACACCATTCAGTTGGCTCCGTTCCTTCAATCGGGTGGGCGTAGTTCTTCATTCTTCCTTTCTTGAAATATGGTGTCTCGTGCTTTGCACAGAATTTATCCATTGTTTTCCTCCTTTATTAGTTTTATCATAGCACCTGCTGGGTCAGGGAATCCTTCTATGCAATCAGCTAGGAACGCCCAAGATTTATCGGTGTAAAATTTATCCAATCCATTATTTTGGTATCTGCCGTGCCACTTGTCTAGTTTTTTCTCTGGCATTAGGGAGTGCAGTTTTTCTCTAGCCTCATTATCCGTTAATCCCGTTGCTTCGCAAACTGCGCTACTTATTAAACCCATTAGTCTCCTCCTTTTTATTATTGTACTCTTTGGTGGGTTTGGCTGGGGCTACACGCTTCATATCCCCTTTGCCGTTAGCCTCACGGCTCGCACCCGTGCAGAGATTTGCCAATCGCTCACTCTTCACCACCTCACCCCAGCCATATACCCATAATACTACTTACTTTCTTCTGTGTCAAGATTCCCCGGCATTACTCTTTCATATTCTTCATATCCATCCTCCGATTTAATTTCTTCCCACTCATCACAAGTATCTTTGGTCATTAGTATGCACATTTGTATTTTACCGCTTGGGCGTTCAGTGAGTTCGCAGTAATCTACACCTCCTGCACCTTTGCTTATGATATATGGGCATCTATCCATTTAACAACTCCTTATTCTCGCAGATTTCCGTGTAATCCCCGATGGTGTTCAAAACAATACCATACTACAGATAGTGGTGGGGTGATTCATATATATTACCGATTACTTCTAGATTGCCTTGCGGGGGGTCAATCCTGTATATGCTGGGAATCTCCACCGTGCCAGTTATATTAGACTTCGTGCGGTAGTTGTAGGATTGAACTATATCCCCTTCATATATCTCTTTTCCATTCTTATCCTTGAGGCCGGTGTATAGATTCCGGTCTATAATTTTAAGCCATTTTTTATGTTCCCCTGCTTGTATGACATTTTGTTCAATAGTTATAATGTCTAATGGCTCAACCAACCTAACGCCGCCAACGGTCTCTACAACATATCGCATCTTAATCTCTTTACCCTTCATACATCACCTCTCCCTTTGTTTTCTCCCTCATCAACAGCGCGTCTGGTGTAGTATCCCCTTATGTATTTTAACTCCTCAATGTATTCATCGCACAATTCGACACGCCCCACAAAATCATTATCGGCTATACCCTTTATGTCCCAGTTCCAATAATCCCCAGCCCTTCCCATCCATAACTCAGAAACATATCTACCCTTCATACATCACCTCCCTCTTCTATAAGTTTATCCCAGTCAGAATAGTCTGGTAGCGGGCAGTTCTCTGGTATCGGCTCGTTAAATGTCGTATCGTGCATCTGCTTCCAGCGCAAGTTACACCTCTCGTTCCAACCTTTTGTACGTGGACATTCGCCGCAGCTTGAAATCTTGAGTATCTTGGTATATATTTTCATTTCTTTTCCTCCAGTGGACAGAAGTCTGGAATTTTACCCCATATATCTTTAACAATTCTCCTGCGCTTACCCTGGTCGCACCTCCAATCCCGCAACCCAGTATCAAACCAGTCTAGAATATACAGACATCCGCTACAATTCTCTACTTCTGTAGTTACGGTTAAAAGTTTAGTCATCACACCACACCTCCTTTTCGGCACAACTTTTACACCCTACTCCGTGGTCGGCTGTTGCGTGTTGGGGGTTTAATCTGTAACACATCGGGCAGATTACACTATCATATAATCCCCTCGCTGTTTCCTGTCTCGTAATTTCCACTAGCCGCATCAAGCGTTTACTCTCGCCAATTTTCATTTCCCCTCCTTAAAATCCTAGCCCCAGATAGTCTGCGATAAAATGTGAAACAGAGCCAACCCCCAATGAGAATAGCGATAAGCCCGCCCACAGCAAATATCTCGTGGAGAAACCTGGCGTTCTCAGGCCAGAGCGGGTGGTCAATATCAACAAGAACGGCAGAGATAAAACCAATGCCGAAAACCCACCCAATAGCCCGTGTAATAAAAGACTTCTTGCTATCCATAATATATCAGTCTCCATCTTTCTTTTTCACCCAGTTGGCCATATCTTGTTGTGCCTTTTGGTATGCACCCCGGCGCTGGATTTCCACAAAAACGTGAGGTTTGCCGTATGGGTTCTTCGGCAACTCTGCATCAGGCTCTATCTCCACTATAGAATTATCTTGACCACCCAAGAAATAACCCGCCAGTTGAAGCATTTGGTCGCTAGTAAACCACCCGCCCTTTATGGTATTACATTGGGCGCAGCACAGGCAGATATTATCCATAAGATAACCGATTTGATTATCTTTTCTATCCACTGTTATACTGTTTGGTTTATTGCCATTTAGCAATAGTTCCCCGTTGCAGTAGTAACATAGTTTTGGCTGCTCGTCATACCAACTACAGAATACCTCTAATTCTATTTCAAAAGATACGCCAACTTGCCCAGACCGCCTCTTGATGGTGTAGTATCTACTAATAGAGCTTTTGTTGTATCGCTTGCGGTATTCTTTGAACCTTGCGGGGTTTTCAATCCTATAAACCCTATTGAGTTCATTGTGGCAAATAGTACAGTAGATGCTTAATTTATCCCAAGTTCTCCTGTTGTTTGTATAGGCAGATGTTGGCTTGGCCCTTTTGCATTTCGGGCAAACCTTCTTGCCATCAATATATCTTCTGCCCTTCATTATTTGGTAATTGGTTTTTTTAGCCATAATTCCCTCCTATCTTTACAAGTATAATTATAGCATACTGAATTCTCTTTTGCAAGGTCGGATAGGATGGCCTGATATAATTGCTCGGGCGCAGTAAGCAAAACCGGACACTCTGTTTTAGGTAAATCGCAAGTATCAGCGTGGGATAGGCCATCGCATTGTCGGCAAAGTATTTCCTTAATTTTCCTCTCTAATTCAGCTTTCATTTTATCGCCCATTGTTTAAACTTGGATACTATTTCTTGGAAACGTTTACTCAAATGCTCTAGGCGTAACTTATTACATCTCTCGCACCAATGAGGAGACCATTTAGTTCCAGCTATATTCTCGCACTTTCCCGTAAACTTTCCGAAGCCAATACATACCCTTATCTTTGCCATTTTAATCCACCTCCATAATGATACCAAACCCAAAGCTATAAAACCATAAAGACACACAACCTCTATCATCTCTATCCACCACACATCATACCAAACTCCCGTATAATACAAATAGAGCAGGTCGCCTGAAGTTACGATTAAGAATACACTTGTTAGTAGTTTCATTTTATCCCTTCCTTAATATAGAGAGCTGAGTGTTCGGGTGTTTCCAGGTTTTCGCTTTTACATAGTGGGCATTGTATCTTTCTATGGATAATCCTACAGGTTTTGCAATAATAAAGAGTATAAGTCTGTCGGTTTTTGATTGAAATCAATATACCTATAATAATAGCCATAGCCTCTGCTGATGGTATTTTACGGGCATCCTGTTTCTGTAAAAACTGTTTGTATTTCTTCATAGTATCAATTTTGTGCTGCAAGCGTTCTTCTGTGGTTCTTTTCATTTCACACCGTACTTTTGCTCTAATTCACATAGGCAATCGTGGCACAAACTCTTTGGGAAGTTCAATTTCAGTTTACACGCTGGATGCTCTGGGTTCTTGCATTTTTCATACCTTACCCACTTTAATATCTCCCCCACCAATTCATCAACCTGTTTCTGACAATCATCTACTACTGCCAGTGTGCATATTTCAGCCATCTCCACTGCAGAGTATATTTTGGGTGGGTTGGTGGCGTTACATTCTCTGTAGTATCTGCCCACAATAGTCTGCAAATCTAACCTGCTTTTTAGTTTCATTTATCTTCTCCTAACCACTTCCGCCAGAAGGCTCGTAGTTTATATTTTGGTATCGCCATTATCTGCTCAACGGATTCCCTGCCAGTAACATCTCCAAGGCTGGCATCTAACTCCTTCTTCATAGCCCGCTTCACATTGTCCATTACTATCTTGTCGACCTGGAGTTGAATGTCTGCTACTTCTTCATCCCTCATTAAGTAGGTCTCTACCCGCTTCATTTTAAGCTGTTCTTTCATTACTTACTCCTTTGGTGGGCTAGACTGGGGCTGCAATCTTCATTGCCATTTCCGGCAAGGGTTTCTATCCCTTACTAAGCCTTTAGACACCCCAGCCATCACCCATATTAGGCTCTTTTGCCAGTGGGGCAGCCCGACCCCCGCTATATTACTAGCACTTATTTTAATCACAGCTTCCTCAATAGAAACACCTTAACCCTACTGCCATAAATTCCCAATGCATAGCGTACGATATGACTGGGTTCGTTATACGGCAGCTTTCCAACTGCTCGGCGTAAGTGCAGAATGGGGCTGTGTAACTGGCATATTAACGACCTATCCCATTCTTTAATAGATACCTTCTGTTCCAGCGTCTTTGTTTCCACCTCTTTATAAGCTGTTTAATCTTGGTCATCGTCCATCTCCTTAAAAACATTTGGTACGTCTTGTCTTTGGGCTAATATCCAATCTCTCCACCTTATTGCGAATTGGTGCAGGAGGGTATATAGTTCATCTATGGCCTCCTCATTCGTACATAATGCCCCCTGTGCCGCCAATAACGCCTTATCCTCCAATGGATTACTCATTATACTCCCCCCTTACAGTATTTACAAAGCCCGTCTATTAAATTAGAACCGCCATAATGCTCGTCTTCTGTTACCTCTTTCATATCCGCTGTCAAATATCCCTCTATGATTAAAGGGGTTTTATACTTCCCCACTACCTGGCCGCACCTTTCACATCTATCGTGAGAGTTAAACTCAAGCTGGCAGTATTCACAATATGTAGGTTTAGGTTTAGACTTTCCGCGATTACGTTTAGTTGTCATTATTCCAACGCCCTTCTTTAATAAGCCAATCTCTAATAATTCCGTACAATTTATCTGCGAAATCCTTGGGGTTCTCCTCCTCAACAAATGTGGCGTGTTCAAAACCCTCCCAAGTTCCATCGCATATGCCCAAAACAGCATTGTCAATCGTATTTCTTAAATCATAATTTACTTTAGTCACTTCTCCTCCAAGCTATCTATCTCTTTAACTAATTCCCTGGCTCGTTCCTTTAGGATGATGCCTTGTTTTAATCGCCACTCGCAAACTCTACATTCACCAGTTTCGCAAGTTAATCCGCCGCACACCGGGCACGGCTTACCCTTCATATCTACATAGTGTGTGTCCATTTACTTGCCCCCTGCTTTGGCTCTTGCACTTCTGCCTTGAACTTGTGCTGGTAGTAGGATAGTTTCAACAACGACATCTACCTTATCACCTTTTATCAATGCCATAACTGCATTAGCGATGGCTAAATCGTAGGCTTTATTTGCTTCGTAGTTATCAGGTGCAGCAGCTATAAGGTGGGCGTTGGCTTCAGCTTCTTCAATTGGTGCGAATACTTTAATCCCGATTTTGGGATATACCTTAGCAATTAAACATAGTGGGTCTTTGGGGTTGTGTGCCCTTACCGTTGGTTGTCCACTTTCCCATTCCCACCTCCATTCCCCTTTAGTATATTCCATTACCCAACTCCTCATTAACCAGCTTTGTAGCCTGCTCTTTAGCTACCCCAAAGCCCAATAAATCTTCTATCCACATTTGAGACATATTCTCTACAATA
>SDBT01007205.1_pt1 | contig 18345 bp, 19 predicted proteins | sample 2277101 | NCBI WGS metagenome assembly SDBT01 (sample SAMN10404973, study PRJNA504765) | marine sediment metagenome | isolation source: marine sediment core GS10_PC15, 103 cmbsf | place: Arctic Ocean: Southern Knipovich Ridge | collected 2010
CACGGGAGCGCGCCGACGGCCAAGATCATCCCCGCCATCACGAACGGGCGAATTAACAGGAGCAGCTTTGACTTCATGACACACACCCTCTCTCAGTATACGGTTACCGGTGGGAGATCGTTACGGGGCGTTGGTTCCCTCGCGCCCATAACGGTCATCGAGGCGAACGACGTCGTCGAGGTGGTTGGTCGAGACCTCGATCATTCGTGCCAAAAATATATCCATATGCTCCTCTACACTGGAATTTTGGCTTTGGCGAGTAGGAATGCAAGGCGTTCGAGGAGGTACTCTTCGACCTCCCGGGCTGTCACCAGCTTGGAGGCCTGGCGCGCGATGTGAACAGCCTCGCGGAACGAGAGCTGCCGTACGAGCGCCCTCACCACCGGAATCGCCTGTGGGTTCATGCTGAATTTCTCCAGACCCAGACCCACCAGCACAGGCACCATCAGGGGGTCCGATGCCATCTCACCGCACATCGAGACCGGAACGCCCTCGGACTTGCCGGCCTCGATCACGTTGGCCACGAGACGGAGAACGGCCGGGCTCGTGGGCCGGTAAAGATCTGCGACCAGATCATTTGAACGATCGACCGCCAGCGAGTACTGGATGAGATCATTGGTGCCGATAGAGATGAAATCCACCTCTCGCGCGAGTTCCTGCGCCATCACGGCCGCTGACGGAACTTCCACCATCGCACCGAGCGGGACGTTTGCGTGCACCGCATGGCCTTGATGTAGGAGCTCGTCGTTGATCTCGCGAACCACCAACCGAGCGACCCGAAACTCTTCGATGCAGCTGATGAGCGGGAACATGATCTGCACCCGGCCTTCGTCAAACTCCCCGGCAACCCGCAGCAGGGCCCGCAGCTGGGTGCGGAAGAATTCCGGCCGCGAAAAGCAGAGACGAATACCTCGCAAACCGAGAACAGGGTTGGCCTCGGACCCTCCAATGACCTCGCGGGCCAGCTTCCGGCCACCGAGATCGAAAGTGCGGATGGTCACCGGAGCCGGCGCCATCTGGGACACCATTTCGCGGTAGACCTCGAGGTGTTCTTCCTCCGAGGGGAGTTGTGGGCTCATCTTCATGTACAGGAACTCTGATCGATACAATCCGATACCGCCGACATTCCACTGCAGCGCTTGCTCGACCTCGGCGGGAAGGTCGATGTTGGCGAGCAGGTCTATGGAGTGACCATCCCGGGTTACGGTCGGCATGGCCCGCATCTTCAAAAGGCTTGCCCGTCGCTCGTTGTACTCGCGCTGGCGGGACGTGTACTCGCTGAACTCGGCGGGATTGGGGTCGAAAATGATCTTCCCCTCTGAGGCGTCGAGGGCGAGACGACGTGACCGTTTGGCCTCTTTACACGCGCCGTGGGCGCCGACGATTACCGGGATGCCCAGCGAGCGGGCGATGATGGTCGTGTGGGAAGTGGGACCTCCCGTTTCGAGAGCGAATCCCAGCATCTTGTCGAGCGGCAGCTGGACCGCCGCCGATGGTGGCAAATCGTCGGCCACCAGGATCACCGGCCGATCGAGGTTCTCGAGTTGTCCGAGATCGATACCGTGCAGAGCGGCAAGGATCTGGGTCGCCACGTCGACAACATCGGCCTTGCGATCGGCGAGGTACTCGTCCGGCAGGGCCTCGAATCGGGAGATGAGCTGTTCGAGGACCTGGTCGATGGCCCAACCCGCGTTCACCTCCTCTTCTCGGATCACCTGTTCCACCGGTTCGACGAATGATGGATCCGAGGCGATGAGCTGGTGAGCTTCGAAGATCGCGGCGTACTCTTCTCCCATTTGCTGCGCCGCGCGGTCCCTGTTCTCCTGGATGTGTTTGACGGCGGCACTGATCGCGTTCCGAAATCGTTCGATCTCAGCTTCGACCTCTTTGGTCGGAATAGTGATACGCAGAGTGGATATCGGTCGCGTCTCGTGAACCACCGGCTCGCCAATGGCGATGCCGGGGCTGACCCCGAGGCCGCTCAGAACTCGACTCACTGATCCTCCCCGAACTTGTTCGCAAACAGCTCGACGATCGCCCTGACCGCGGCCTCCTCGTCGGCGCCGTCGGCGCGGACGTTGAGCGGGGTTCCCTTGGTGGCCGCCAGAGTGAGGATGCCGAGAATCGACTTTGCGTTGACCTCCTCATGCTCGGTTCCGACGTAGATCTCGGACTCGAAGGCGCTGGCGGCATGGACGAGCTTTGCAGCGGCCCTGGCGTGTAGCCCGAGCTTGTTGGTAATCGTCACCTGCTCTTGAGTCATCTGTTTCACTCCTCGAAAACCGCGTGGGGCGGCGTGACCTGTGCACGATCAGCCTGTCTATTGTATTCGCTGGCGGGGTGGCTTACCTTCCCGCGTCAGGTGGAGGCCCTGGCGTGCAGAAACTCGCTCGCCACGCGGATACTCTTCTGCCCGGCGGCCGTGAGGCCTGCCGCCAGCTCCCCGAGAGAGAGGGACCTTCGCTGGAGCGAGCCGAGCTTGACCAGCATCGGCAGGTTGACGCCGGTGACGACCTCGACCTTTTCCGGTTCCAAAAACGGGAGGGCGAGATTGGTGGCGGTACCGCCGAACATGTCGGTGAGGACCAGCGTGCCCTCTCCCTTGTCGATTTCCCGCAGCTGTTTCTTCAACGACCGAGAGGCTTCGTCCGAATCCATATCCCACGGCAGCGACATCGCAAACGTCTCCACCAGATTTGGGTCGATGGTCTGTGCAGCGTGCAAGAGCTCCGACGCCAGATTGCCGTGGGTGAGGACGATGACGGGAATCATGAGTACCTCCAACGATCCTTGTCACGATGGTGGACGACCACGTTGCGTCCCTCCTCCTTGAGGACCTTCGCAATCCTTTCGGCGAAGAAGACCGAACGGTGCCGGCCACCGGTGCAACCCATGGCTATGCCGACGTGGGTTTTCATCTCCTCGGCGTAGCGGGGCAGGAGATACGATATCAGGTCCATGATCCGATCGAACGCCTCGTCGACCTCTGTGAATTTCCCGAGCCACTCCGCAACCGGCCGGTCGTCGCCCGAAAGCGCCCTGAGGGACTCCTCGAAAAACGGATTTGGGAGAAAGCGAACGTCGAATACGAGGCTTGCTGTCGCCGGCACGCCTTGGAGGTACGAGAAGCTCTGCACCTCCACCGTGAGAGGTTGGTACTCCTGATCGCCGCCGGCCAGGGCCAGCATCTGCCGACGCAAATCGTGGGGGGAAAGACCGGTGGTGTCGATGACGAGGTCGGCGAGCCCGCGAACCTCCTCGAGCAGCCTCCGTTCCTCGGTGATCGCCTGTTCCAACCCGAGGTCCGGAAGCGGGTGAGGGCGGCGCGCCACCGAGAACCTCCGCAGGAGGACCTCTGGCGAGGCCTCGACGAATATCAGCCGCAGACCGGCGTACTTCTCTCTGAGCTCGCGGAAAAAATCCGGAAAGAGCTCGATCATTCCGCGCGTGCGGACATCGAGGACGACCGCCAGGCGGTCCATCCCCTCGTCCGTGTGGGCGAAGAGCAGCGGCACCAGATCGAGCGGGATATTGTCGACGCACGAGTAACCGATGTCCTCCAGGCTGCGGCTGAGCACGGACTTGCCCGCCCCGGAAAGCCCGGTGACCACGAATGGTCCGTTGAATGCGCCTTCACTCCTCATCCGCGCCCTCTGCCATGAGATTGACGCTCTCGAGAAAACCGCGTTCGTCCTCGATCCCGCGCTGTGCAAGCAGGCACTTTCGAACCGCCGTTTCGACCATGATCGCGAGGTCGCGGCCAGGGGCCACGACCATCGTGTACTTCGGGATCTCGATCCCGAGAATGTCCTCGGTGGAGGTCCACGCGCTCGCACGCTCCATCATCTGCTCCCGCCACTTCTGCTCCATCTCCCGCGCCTCCGGTGTGAGCTTGGTCAACCGAATGACCAGGGACACGGTCACCGCCGGCGAGGTCGCAGTCATCCCGAAATGCTTGCGTACGTCGATGATGCCGACCCCGCGGAGCTCGAGGTAGTTTTCGAGCAGCGCGTGCGGCTTCCCGAGCAGGCCGCGGTGGTGGGTGCGCCGAATGACCACGGTGTCGTCAGCCACGAGCCGGTGACCCCGATAGACGAGCTCGAGGGCACACTCCGATTTGCCGATCCCTGGATCACCGACGATCAGTGTTCCGAGTGAGAAGACGTCGACCAACACCCCATGAAGCTGGACTCTTGGCGCGAGCTCGTCCTCGAGGAAGTTCGAAATCGTCTCGATGGTCTCCGAGGTCTTCGTCGCCGTCGTCAACAACGGCATACCGTCGGCATCGGCGGCGGCGAGCACGGCATTCGGCGGCCGGGCGCCCTTGGTGGAGACGACACACGGAATATCGAGCTCGATCAACCGCCGCAGCCTGGCTTCCGCCTCCTCGCTAGCAAAGGTATCCAGAAAGTCGTACTCGGACTCGCCAAGGATCTGGAGCCGGCCTGGTTTCACATACGGAATATAGCCGGCCAACGCCAGACCGGGCTTTTGGATTCTCGGGTTGGTGATCAGACGCTTCGCCAATCCCCTCGATCCCGCCGCAACTTCCAATTCGAGAGAGGCGAGGCGTTGCTCGGTCAGCAATCTCTCGACTGGGATTGCCTCCGGGGCGGTCAAAGACCCTCCGCCTCCGCCGCCCGCCGAATGGCGCCTGTAACCTCCTCGGCATCGGCCGCCAACAAGAGCTCGGCTCGCAGATCCTGCCGTTTCAGGACCCGCGCGATCTGCGACAGAACTTGCAGATGCGCGGCCGGCTGGTCAGGGGGCGACAAAACGACAAAAGCGAACCTCACCGGATCGTGCCCGTTACCGCCGAACGGCACCGGTTTGGTGAACCGTACGAGTGCGATTGCAATCTGTCGGAGTCCCTGGGTCTTGCAGTGAGGAATCGCGAAACCGTCTCCAACCGAGGTTGATCCCAGACCCTCGCGTTCGAGCAGCGACCCGACCACATCTTCCGGGTCGAGGCCGAGCTTTGGTGCAAAGACGTCGGCGACCGCGGCAAGGGCCGACTCGACATCATCAGCCGCCAGCTCGATATATACGTTTTCAGACTCGATAAGCTTGTGGATCTTCATCAGAGCTCGGGTGTGATCAATCCCAGGTTCTTGTCGACACGTCGGTAGATCACGTTGACGCGGTCGTTGCTGGCATTGCGAAACACCAGGAAGTTGTAGCTCGAGTCATCGAGTTGGAGAACCGCCTCCTCGATCGACATCGGTTTGATCTGGATGCTGCTCTTTTCCACGATCCTCGGCTCACCGGACGCGATCGAATCGGATTCGAGAACATCGACCGCCCATCCGCTGTCGGTTTTCGCCTCGGATCCGGCCCGCTGCTTGTGGTCTTTGAGCCGGGTCTTGGCGCGACGCGCCTGGATCTCGACCTTGTCCACCGCCTCCTGGATCGCGGCCGTGACGTCCTTGTTTTGGGCTGTCGAGTGGAGATCGAAATCCTTGCCTTTGACCGACAAGTCGACCACCTGGAGGTGGCGCTCCTGCGACACCTCGATCCGGACATCTATGATGTCGTTGAAGTACTTCTTGATTTTCGCCAGCTTCTTTTCCGCTAGCTGGCGGGTCTGATCGCTGAGCGTGACGTTGCGGGCAATGTAGTCGACTTTCATTCTCTACTCCCTAGCCCGGTGTTCTCACCGGGTATCTACTGCGGACGGTGATTCTAGCCATCTGTCGTGCTTTTCGCAAATCGTGCTCATCGGCGTAGTGCGACTACGCCTGCGTCGCCCGATTCGCAAAAAAACCAATACTGACTTCCCTTCGCCGCCCTCGTTTAAACCCGGTGAGAAGACCGGGCTAGAAAACTTTCTTGCGCTTGTCGGATGACGGAATCAGCATCTCCTCACGGTACTTCGCAACAGTGCGGCGTGCCAGTCGGATTCCCTCCTTCTGTAACAGGCGCATGATTTTTGAATCCGAAAGCGGGCGTTCGGGATCCTCCGCCTCAATTACCTTTCGGATTCTCTCCTTGACGACCACCGACGACACATTTTCGCCGCGCGCCGAATCGACGCCGGAATGGAAGAAGTACTTCATGGGAAAAAGCCCACGTGGCGTGTACATGTACTTGTTGCTTACCACCCGGGAGATGGTCGACTCGTGCATGCCGATGTCTTCGGCAACCTGTCGCAGAACCATCGGTCGCAGGTGCTCGATCCCATCGTCGAGGAAGCCCTTTTGAAAGCTGACGATGCTGTGTGCCACCTTGTAGATGGTGCGTTGACGCTGGTCGATGCTCTTCATCAACCACATCGCCGATCGCATCTTGTCGCGGAGATACTCGTTGGCTTTCGGATCCAGGTTTTTGGCCTCGAGCATTCGTGCATACCGCGAGTTGATTCGCAGCCGCGGCAGACCGTCGTCGTTGAGGGTGATCTTGTACTCGCCTTCGACCATATGAACGTGGACGTCCGGTTCGATGTACTGGTTGTCGGCCTGCTTGAAGATCCGTCCCGGTTTCAGATCCAGTCCCTGAATGACGTCCAGAACCGGCTTGATCTCCCGCACCTCGGAGCACCTGAGGCTTTCGGCCAGAGCAACCCAGCGCTGATGGAGGAGATCCTCCCAGTGGTTGGTGATCACGAGCAGCGCCTTTTCCAAAAGATCACCGTTCCCGTTATCCCCGACATTCATCAGATACTCGATCTGGGCAGCCAGGCACTCCTGAAGGCTCGACGCGGCGATTCCCGGCGGGTCCAACGAACGAACCACCGCCATCGCCTCGTCGAGGCACCGCTCATCACACCCGGTGCCGTCCACGATTTCCTCCCGCGATGCGCGGAGAAAACCGTCCTCATCGATGTTGCCGATGATGAACTCGCAGACCTCCAGGATCTCCGGTCTGCAGTCGAGAAGGTGCAGCTGCCACAGGAGATGGTCGTACAGACCCGCCGTGACCGATACAGTGTTCTCCAGCCGGTAGTCCTGATCCGGCGCCCGAGTGGCCATCGACGGCCCCTCCGACCGCCCGTCACCGAGATAGTCGGCGAAAAACGCCTCGACATCGATGTCGGCGTAGGTCTCCTCCGCAGACGGCAGCGGGTCTTCCTCGCCCTTGTTTTCCGGCGGCTTCTCCTCGGGAACCGCCTCCTCGCTTGCAGCCCGATCCGCCTCGGCCGGCGACTCGCCCTCTGCGGGGGTGGATTGATCGCTCGGTTCCTCGACCTCCAGCAGCGGGTTTTCAAGGATCTCCTGCGCCAGAGTCTCCTCGAGCTCGATCCTCGAGAGCTGGAGGAGCTTGATGGCCTGCTGCAACGACGGTGTCATCACCAGCCGTTGCGCCAACTTCAACTGGAGTTTTTGTTCGAGAGCCATGTTCAGCCCGCAATTCTCACCGGGTGTCTACTGCGGACGGCGAGTGGCAGCCATCTGCCGTGCTTTTCACGAATCGTGCTTCTCAACGTAGTGATACTACGCCTGCGTCGCCCGATTCGCGAAAAACCCAACATCTGACTACCCTTCGCCGTCCTCGTTACGAAACCCGGTAAGAACACCGGGCTCGCCGAAAATCCTCAAATCGCGCTCATCAATTCCATGCTCGGTACTGCGATCTGCGCCCACTCACGGGCTCAGAGCTCAAAATCTTCGCCAAGATATATTCGGCGGACGTCTCGGTTTTTCGACAGCTCGACGGGTCCCCCCGTTGCAAATATCTTGCCGTCTTTGATTATATAGGCGCGGTCCGTGATCTTCAACGTTTCCCGAACATTGTGGTCGGTGATCAAAACCCCTATTCCCAATGATTTAAGCCGCCTGATGATGCGCTGAAGATCGAGCACGGCAAGTGGGTCGATACCAGCGAACGGCTCGTCGAGGAGGATGAAGGTCGGTTCGGTGGCGAGAGCCCGCGCAATCTCGAGGCGCCGTCGTTCGCCACCGGACAGGGTCTCGGCCCGCTGTCCCCTCAGATCCGACAGTCCGAAGTCTTCAAGCAACCGGTCGATTCGTCGGTGGGCCTCGCGTGTCTCGATCCCCAGCACTTCGAGAATCAGCCAGATGTTGTCCTCTACCGAAAGACGTTTGAACGAGCTTGGCTCCTGGGCGAGGTATGAGACGCCCATTCTCGCGCGCCGGTACATGGGTTCCGCAGTGATGTCGCGATCGCCGAGAATCACCCGGCCCTCATTCGGCTGGACCAGCCCCACCATCATGTAAAAGGTGGTTGTTTTTCCAGCGCCATTGGGACCCAGGAGACCGACAATCTCACCCGGAGAGATGCTGAGGGTGATCCCGTCGACAACATATCGTCCTCGATAGGCCTTGCGGAGACCCTGCGCAACGAGGTCGAGTGCTTTGGGGCTCAGGGCTGTTCCTCCGGGTAGTAGATGGTCTCTGTCCCTCCGGCGACCGAGACCGTACCATCGGCCTGATTCCAGGTCAACGAAGACCCGGAAACCACATTCCCCGAGGGGTCCGAGAGCCTCACCGGCGAACCCTCGATCGTCACCATCTGGGTGCTGACCTCGCGCCGGGCCTTCTGGCCGGTCATTCGTCGTCCGGTCGCCACCTCGACCAGTTCTACCGAGCCGATCGCCTCGACCGCGGTCACCTTGTTGTCCTCGTTGAAAAACAGGCTGACCTCGGCTGCCGAGAGCGTGTGCTCGGGATCGCTGTAGCGGACGTTGCCACGGTAGACCGCAGTACCTGAGGCCTGGTCGTAGTCGAGTGAGCGGGCGACGACCACCACGTCCGCGCCCGGGTCGCCTTCAATGTCGAGCTGGGATGCCGGCACGGTGGTGCGAACGTGCCCCGCGGCGCGGATCGAGGGCACGTCTCTCCGGTACACCACGTCGTCCGCGAGCAGGAGGCGATGACCCTGCCACAATCTCGCATTTTCTCGCAGGTGGAACACCCCTCCATCCTCCGTCACGTCGAGGATTTCGGCTGCGAAGTGGGCCGGTTCCGATCCTCCCTCATCCTCCCCGGCACCCATCAGCGCGACACCTTGAATGACCCCCTGCACATTTCCGCGAGCCTCGGCCCGGCCCTCCCTGTTGAAGAGCTGGCCCTGATCGCAGCTCACCCTTCCTTTCGGAAACAGCAACAGGACTCTTTCTGGCCCCGTTGGATCGCCGTGAAGCATTGTCAGGCCGGCCTCCGGTGAAAGGCGAGCGCGGTACCCCCGAGCCTCCATGCCCTCTCCACTCAGGATCACGTCATGCAGCAGCTCCACATCCGTCGCCTGTCCGTCTGAAAACCAGACCCTCGCATCCCGCGCCTCTCCCCATCGCAGCCCCCCTTCGGTCGGAACCTCTTCGACGCAGACACCCCTTTCCGCGCGGAGATTGATGAGGCCCTCCTTGCCGAGCACTCCGCGGAGGACCCAGGCCCGGAGCGTGCGTTCGAAGTAACCCTCCCCACCCACAAACCGGACCGTGATCCACGGCCCGGTTGTGGTGGCATCGATCTGCCACCTGTCGTTTCCCTGATGTTTGGCGACAACTCTCTCCATCCACGCTGAAACCGTGCCGTCATTCGAAAGACCTTCAGCACCTACGGTGACACCACCCGAGAGCTCGATCCTACGTGGGGGCCCGTCGTCTTTCTCGAGGTCGACGGAGATCAGCGGCGCTTCGACCTGCCCCTGTTGAAAACGAACCCTCCCGCCCTCGGGAAAAACAATCGTCCCCTTCGACCTCTGATACACGGCCGCCGGGGCCGTCAGGGTGGTGCCGTTCTCGGAGCTGAGAATGACTCCCCCGCTGAGGACGATCTCGTCGTGCTCGAGGTCGAAGACGGCGCCTTGAGCCCGCCCGAAGGAGGCGCGGGAAACGAAGGTCACTTCCGAGTTGGTGGCAAAACGTCGCGAGCTGGCCTCGAATCTACCGGCGTCGGTCATCAGCATGGCTCCGCTCGGGAGGACGATCCTGATGCTGCCTTCCAAAGTCGCGTCCCTGGTTTGAATGTTGAAGCTGGCGCCGTCGCATGTTAGAACCGGTCCCGGCTCGCCGTCTTGATAGAACTGCAGACGAACCCCCTCGATCTCATGCCAGCCGGACAAAAGCCCGAGAGTGCGTTTTGACGCGAGCTCGAAGATCAATCGCCCTGCCACTCGTTCCACGAACTCGAAGCCGTTGTATACGCCGACCGTGCGATCACTGCCTTCGTGTGCAACCTCGCTGCTGTCGACCTGTGCCACCGGGGTCCGAAACCTGTTGAAGCGTTGAGTGATCACCGCAGCGATCGCAAGCAGCACAATCACGATGGCGGTCGAGGTCAGTCGCCGAATCCAGAATCGTGATGCGACGCTCACCGCAATCCCTCCGATTCCGGATCCCCTTTCGCGAGGGAAAATCGAGGATCATCGTGATGGTTGCTCGGCTGGTCAAAAAATGACATAGGGAATCGTGGTCAGCGATCGCTGAAGATGCCCATCGCCCGAAATTTTTTGAATCGTCGAGTGACCAACGCATCCGGCTTTACCTTGCGGAGAGGTTTGAGGTTGCGCCGGATCGCCGCAGCGATCGTATCCGCCATCTCACCCGGATCCATGTGCGCACCCCCGGTGGGCTCCGGCAGGATTTCGTCGATGATCTCGAGCTTCTTGAGATCGGTGGCGGTGAGGCGAAGTGCCCGAGCCGCGTCTTCCGCCCTCGCTTGATCCCTCCACAGAATGGCTGCGCACCCTTCCGGTGAGATCACGGAGTAGGTGGAATGTTCGAGCATGAGCACCCGATCCCCGACACCGAGCGCGAGGGCTCCGCCCGAACCACCCTCGCCAGTGACGACGACGATGATCGGCACCGGGAAACCGGCCATCTCGATCAGATTATTGGCAATGGCTTGCGCCTGTCCACGCTGTTCGGCATCGATCCCTGGGTACGCCCCGGGGGTGTCGATGAACGAAATGATCGGCCGCTTGAACCGTGCAGCGAGCTCCATGATGCGAATCGCCTTACGATACCCCTCCGGACGGGGCATGCCGAAGTTGCGGCGCAGCTTTTCGGCGGTGTCCCTCCCCTTTTGGTGTCCGACTACTACCACCGGTTCGCCGTCAAAACGGGCGAGACCGCCCACGAGCGCGAGATCGTCGGCAAATCGTCGATCGCCGTGAAGCTCTGTGAAATCGGTGAAGATGCTGTGGATGTAGGCCATGGTGTACGGCCGTTCCGGATGGCGGGCGAGCTGGCACTTCTGCCACGGCGTCAGGGATGAGAACACCCGTTTGATCGTCGCGTCGAGCTCCCTCCGGGCGGCGAGAAGGTCTTCCTCCGTCGCCGGTCCGGAGGTGCCTGCGGACTCGATCTCATTGATCCGGGACCGGATCTCCTCGATCGGTTCGAGAAACGGAGGTGTCGGCGCCGCCATTTACGCACTTTAACCCGAATCGTCGATGGGGTCTACTTTACCAATACCGATAGCGATGGCGATAGCGACAGACACGACGATTGCGGAGGCTGGGCCGCCACGAAGCCCTTCAATCCATGATGACGACTTTGCATCAGGACTTGACATGGTGCGAGCTACGCGGGAACGACCAACGGCGGCAAGTAGTCGGCCGGGGGCTCGAATCCGAGCACGAGCAGAATCGTCGCCGCGATGTTCCCGAGGCCGGGTTCGACGACCTCCGGATTGGCCCGGAACTCGTCCGCCTCCGGTCCGACGATGCACCACGGCACCGGTGAGAGGGTATGGCTCGTCTTGATGATCGGGTTTCCGGCTGGGTCCCGCTTGACATCCCCCGTCGCACTGTCGACCGCGAACATCATGTCGACGTTTCCGTGATCCGCGGTGAGGATCATCGTTGCCCCGGCTGCGCAGACTGCTTCCTCGAGGCGGCCGACACATTCGTCCACCACCTCCATCGCCTCGATCGACGCCGTCAACGAACCCGTGTGTCCGATCATGTCACCGTTGGCGAGGTTGACTCGGATGAACCGGTGTGCGCGGTTACCGAGGTCCTCGATCACCACCGCGGTGACCTCCCGTGCCTTCATTTCCGGGGCGGTGTCGAACGGACCCTCGTCGGACGGAACCTCGACCCAGTCCTCGAGCTCGCCGTCGAACGGTTTCGAGTTGTTGCCGTTCCAGAAATAGGTCACATGACCGAACTTCTGGGTCTCGGCCACGGCCAGCTGGCTGACTCCATTGTGCACGAGGTATTCCGAAACCGTGTGTGAGATCGCCGGCGGGTCAAGCAGGTACAGGGGCGGAATTTTGAGATCGCCGTCATATTCCATCATCCCCGCGTACAGCACGTCCGGGAGCTTGCCGCGGTCGAAAAGATCGAGGTCCGGTTCGGTGAACGCTCGCGAGATCTCGATTGCGCGATCACCCCGAAAGTTGAAAAAGACCACCGAGTCGCCGTCGTTGATCGTTCCCAGGGGATCCCCGTCTTCGTCCACGATCACGAACGGCGGCAGATCCTGGTCGGTGATTCCGGGATTTTCGCGACGCAGGACCTCGACCGCCTCGGCGGTATTCTCGAACTCTCGCCCGGCGCCCCGGACATGGGTCTCCCAGCCGCGGCGCACCATGTCCCAGTCGGCGTTGTACCGATCCATCGTGATCCGCATCCGGCCGCCGCCCGAGGCGACGGCGGCATTGACGCCGTTCCGGGCCATCTCGTCGAGGACCTCGGCGAGCTGTTCGAGATAACGGTCGAAGGACACGGGATCGACGTCGCGGCCGTCCGCCAGTGCATGGATCCTGATTCTGGCGACCCCGTCGGCGGCGAGCCGTCGCAACAGGGCCGCGAGGTGATCGATGTGACTGTGGACGTTGCCATCGGACAGAAGACCTATAAGGTGGAAGGTGGAGCGCTTGTCCAGGACGCGGCCCACCATGCGACGCCACACATCACCCTCGAACAGCGAACCGTCGGCGATGGCCTGTTGCACGAGCTGCGCACCCTGTTCGAAGATGCGGCCGGCGCCTATGGCGTTGTGGCCGACCTCGGAGTTCCCCATGTCTCGGTCGCTTGGTAGACCGACGGCGACGCCGTGTGCCTTGAGCTTCATGAAAACGGGCGCGTCGTGAAACAGCCGGTCGAGATTTGGAGTGGCGGCCAGATCGAAGGCGTTTCCGTCATAACCTTGGTCGTGCCCACGGTACAGCCCGACGCCATCGAGGATCACAAGCAGCAGTTGGCCTTGAATGCCCGAAAAACCCGGATACGGCGCCAATCGAAAACTCATGTTAGGATCAACTCAGCCAGGGCTTCTTGCATTCCACGTGCCGAGTATTCGTCCGACGGCGTCGATGAATCCCTGTGGTCCGACCCGCTCGAGGCGAGTGACACCCGGCGGCACGGCTTCCAGATTTACGGCATTCCCGAGAAGAAACCCGAGGTCGGCCTCCTCGAGCATTGGCAGGTCGTTCCATGCGTCACCGATGGCGGCGGTTTTGACCCGGTCAACGGTCGGGATCATCGCCAGCACCGCACGAACCCCTGCGCCCTTGTCGACCCCTCTTCCAATCAGATGCCGAAAGCGCCCTCCGCGCGCCAGAGAAGCACCGAGCTCGGCGATCGCGTCCGCGACGCCCACCGTCGCGGCGGGCGAACGCTCATCGGTCAGCACGAACGGCTCGGAGGCCGTCCGGGTCATGGCGCGACGCGCCGCAGCATCGCCGAGCCCCGTCATTTCCATGACTTCTTCAACCGACATTTCCGACATCCCCCGCACTGCCCATCCTCGATCCTGCAGCTGGTGGAGCACAGCCACCAGATCTTCGCGACACGGACCGGTCACCGATTCCGAACCGTCCTCCAATACGATCACCGGGCCGCCCTCCGCAACAGCCGGTCCGGAAAGTCCGAGCTCCGCCATCAGCGGCCGAATCTCTGCGGAGGTCTTCGAGCTCACCGGGATCACCTGAATCCACATCTTCTCGAGCTCACGCAGCAGAGCAACCGCAGCCGGCGACGGCAGGTAGGTGTGGAAATCCAGCAGGGTGCCGTCGAGATCCGTGAAGACAACGCCGCTAATCGGTCGCGTCAATCGGCGTCGGCCCGGCGAGTTCGCAGCAGTACGACGCTGATGTTGTCGCTCCCGCCACGTCGATTGGCCGCTTCAATCAGATGCGCGCAGATCTCATCGAGAGATCCGCCTTCGAAAAGGAATCCGGCGATCTCGTGGTCGGTGAGCATCGAGTTGAGCCCGTCCGAGCACAGGAGATAGAGATCGCCATCTTCGATACCCGTCTCCAGCACGTCGACCCTGGGCTCGCTACTGCCGCCGAGGGCCTGGGTGACGACGTTTTTCAGCGGGTGGGTGCGGGCGGTTTCCTCGGTCAAAAAACCCGCTGTCACCTGTTCGTGGACCCAAGAGTGATCGCTGGTGAGAAGCGAAAGCGCGCGGTCGCGAACGCGATAGGCCCGGCTGTCACCGACGTGGCAAACCACCAATCGGCCTTCTCCCGGGGGATGGACCGCGGCCACGACCGTCGTTCCCATCCCCTTGAGGTCGGGATCATCATTCATCTCCGCGGTGACCCGGTGATGGCCCGATATGATGGCGTCCACGATATGGTTGGCGACCGCGCTCAGGGATGAGTCCCAGTGTTCCGGCCACGTTTCGTCAGCTTCGTTCGACCCGGCCACGTATGCCCTCACGATCTCGTCGGTGGCAATTTTCGAGGCCACCTCTCCGGCCGCGTGCCCGCCCATGCCGTCGGCGACCAGATACACCTCGTTCTCGGTGTCGAGAACGATCACGTCCTCGTTGAGGCTGCGCTTCAATCCGACGTCGGTCGCACCCCACGTCTCGATCTCGAACCGATCCTGTTGTTCAAGACTCACGTTGCCTCAACTCCGGCCCCGGAATCGATCCAGCAAGCCGCCCGTCTGTTCCCCACCGGACTCGATCTGGCTGAGAACCGCAGTCGCCTTGGCGTTGGTCGGATCGAGATCGAGCGCTTGCTCGGCCAGACGTATCGCCCGCGTCTTCATGCCGGCGGCGAGGGACCTCGCCGCCGCCTCCCCTATCATGGTCACGTTGCCCGGATCGAGTGAGACCGCCTTTTCGATATGCCGCAGGGCGTCGCGTTCTTTTCCCGGGATTCGCCCCATCACCTGTCCGTAGAAGTAGTGGGCGCGCGAGTTTTCGTTGTCATGGTCGATCGCCTGCTGGAGGTATTCGACAGCCTCGGGAATATTTCCCTCTCGCAATAATTGCGATCCTTTTGCGGCGAGACGACGGGCGATCTCCTTCGGGTCCATCGCCTTCACATCTGTGCCGGTCGAAATCTCCTGGTCGTATTTTTCACGGCTCTCCGTGTGTCTGAGGACGTTGAAGGCCTCGGTCATACCCTGAAATTTCTCCTCCGCCACATCCCGCTCCTCACCGGAGAACCGGTCGGGGTGGTGTTTCAACGCCAGGTTGCGAAAGGCCACGCGGATCTGCTTGTCCGTCGCGTCTCGCTCGACGCCCAGCGTGTCATACAGTGTGACTTTGCGGCGCATTCTCAGCTACTCCATCATCATCGTCACAAAATTACCACGTTCACTATGCCCGTGCAACGATCGCGGACAGGCTCCTAACGGCGCCTACTGAGCAATTTCGTCGCCATCTGACGCGTAATGGGGCTGACGTTTCGGTCCTTGGAAACTCGGGTCTGGTCCCGTTGGTTCAGCCGCATGAGAATGTTCCTGACCGAGTAGACCGGCGTTTTCGGGTTGAACGCGAGCGCGACGATCACCGGGTAGTGCCGCAGCCAGCGGCGGTTGTCCACGATCTGCCGGATCACCTCCTCGGCGACGCTCCGCGACAATGCGAACCGCTCGATCTCGTCGTCCGTGAGCTTCGGGCAGGCCAGTACCGAACGCTGGATCAGGCGATTGCGGCTGTTGACGAGAATCGCGCGCTCCTCTCTGGTTCCCCGCAGAGCAACGATGATTCGCTGTTGCACGCTCATATCCAGCAGCCGGGAGTGCGCCGACTTCTTCGACTTGTTGACCGCATCTTCGAGCGCCGCGTCCTGGGACTTCGGGTACGGCATGATCTCCAGCTTTGGAATATGCGCGCCGATAGCCTCCAGCGCTTTGATGGCCTCCTCGACACTTGGACCCGCCGCCGCCAACGCCTCCTCCTCGGCCAGGACCTTGGCGATGAACTCCTCCTCGAACTCGCGTACACGACGCAGCACGACCTGGTTGACCTGCGGGTTCGACATCAGATCTTCCAGGATTTCCAGGCAACCTAGAATACGGACCTGGTTGGTGATGAGGATGTCCTGGACCAGCGGCGTTGCGTGCCGGGCAAGAACCCGCAGGGTCTGGTCCGACACGTTCGGATGCGCTGCGACGGCCCCCCAGATGGACTCGTCCTCTCTCACCCGCACCAGCTGATCGAGCACGAGCGGATCGGGAGGCCGGTCCCGAAGCCAATCGAGAATGGTCTTCTCGTCCTCGCTCTCCACAGACGCCCTCGCCACCTTTGCCAGTTCCTCGTCGGGATCGGACGAAAGCAACGTCTGTATGCTCAGGAGATCTTCGCGAGAGACCGGCAGCAGGCCCTGGGCGGCGAAGAGACGCACCTGCCGCGGCACCTTGCCCTGGATGATGCCCTCGATGAGATCAGCACTGCTGGCAGCCTGTTGATCACTCATCTGGCACCCTCGCGCCGAGAACAACGAGACCGTCGCTCCGCACCTCGGTGTGCACGACCTGTCCCGGTCTTCCGAGATCCTCGTACAGAACCCCGGCAACCTCGAGGCTGACTGCATCAGCATCACCGATCGTGAGCTTGACCGGCCCGCCCAACGTTATCCGTTCCTCGATCCCGCCGGCGAGCAATCGGCCGCCCGCAACTCCGTCTCGATCCCGGAAGTGAATCCAGCACTCCATCTCCGGCCGCACCCTCACGGTAAACGTCACGAGTTCAACTATATCCTGCGCAGCAGCGCTCTCCGCACGTTGCAACGGCTGCGCCTGCGCCACGGCGCGCGCGGTCGGCGAAGCTCGTCGTGAGGCCTGCTGCACCGCGGGCGAGGGCATCAGATCTGCGCCGAGACGCTTCCCCGGCCCGGAACCATTCACGATCACCACCGTTGCCGCGACGAGGATGACCGCCGCCAACGCGACCGGAAACCAAAACCGCCAGCGGAATGTGCGAATGAACGGGGTCTCGTCTCGTTCGAACCGTGGATGCGCGCCCGAGGCGAGAAGGAAACGATCCCAAGCAGCCTCAAATGATCCTACGAGGCCGTAGGGATCGGCCCCGACGACGTTGGCGTACTGGGATACAAAGTTTCGACTGAAGACAATTTGCGGAAGGGATCGGAAATCTCCGGTCTCGAGACTGGAGAGGATCCTCTTCGAGATCTTGGTTTCCCCTGCGATGTCGTCCAGCGACAGGCCAGCGCTCTCGCGCAACCTGCGCAATTCCTCACCGAAGGTCTTCGGGTGGGTTGGCGGCCCCTCCACTGCCGTCGTCACAGGAGGATTCTATCACTCTTCGCCGCCCCTGAGCCCCTCTTTCAAGAAGAGAACTGATAGCGCTGCGTATCTTTTCGGGTATCTCCGGGCGCGTAAGCGCCCCTTTCAGCTCGGCCGTCGGGAGCTGCACGAGGATGCTGAGCGCGAGCGGGTACGGTGTGTGAGGGCACTCGACGAGCGCCCTTCGGACATGGAAATATTGCCCCCACTTGTGGTGACGGGCGAGCGCTGCAAAGAACTCTGGTGGTGGTTCGGAGGTGTTGAGCATTACCAGAATGTCGTTTTCGACCAGGCGCTGGTTGTTGAGAAGGGCCGACAACACCTTGGAATCACCGGAGGTGATGAGGGCGCCGAATATCGCTCGGTGCGCACGTCGCGCGAGCGCTACCTTCTCCCCCAGCGCCATGTTGATGAACTGCGTCAAAACACGCCGCTCGGCCTGGCGGCGCACCACCGGCGGCGTCTTCGGCGCCTGCGCGAGCGCAATCAGAGAGTTCCACGGCAGCGTTCCGAGGAAATCCATCGCCCGACTGAAGTTGAATCCTGGGAACCCGGCCAACCGCTCCCGAATGGCGTGCCCGTCGAGCAGTCGGGGGTCGGACGCGATCTCCTCCGCAACCTGCGCGGTGCAGTAGGGTGAACGCAGCACCTGAAGAACCTCCAGCTCTTCCAGGTGACCTCTGCGGACCAGGTCCAACAGACCCTTTCCGTCGAGCTCCCCGATCAACGGCTCCATGGCACCATCCTACCCCCTAGGGCCGAGCTCTGCGGGTGGTTCTCACCTTCTTCGACACAGGTTTGACAATTGCCGGGGAGGAAGCTGTTAGCTGTTAGCTCCTTACCCGTGAGATTGTCCGCAAGATGGTGACAAAATCCGCTGTCTGCACAAAAAAATCCCAGCCCATTTCGTGAGTAAATGAATGGGAACAGATGTTTTAAGGCGGTTTC
>SDBT01007206.1_pt1 | contig 18345 bp, 27 predicted proteins | sample 2277101 | NCBI WGS metagenome assembly SDBT01 (sample SAMN10404973, study PRJNA504765) | marine sediment metagenome | isolation source: marine sediment core GS10_PC15, 103 cmbsf | place: Arctic Ocean: Southern Knipovich Ridge | collected 2010
CACCACGAAAACCAGTTATCATCTAAGCGGTGATAACATGGTTAAAACAAAATACAAACATTTCAATCCAGAAAAATACAAGATTGAATCAAAGATAGCAACTGTTAGACGAGGACATCATTGCAAGTTTAACATAAACTATCATATAATATGGATACCAAAGTATCGAAAACAGATATTAACAGGCAAGGTGAAAGAAGTGCTAAAAACAATCATTGAAGGACAATGTTACAACATGAAGATTAACCCATTAGCATTAGAGATAATGCCAGACCATCTGCATTTATTCGTAGGTGCAAGACCAACTTCACAACCTTGTAAGATTGTCAATCAACTAAAAGGCAATACTTCAATTCAACTAAGAAGATGTTTTCCAGATTTAAGATACTTAGGTTATAAGCAACATTATGGAAAAGGATTTCCTGCATTGTGGGCAGTTGGTTACTATTGTGGTTCTGCTGGTCATGTTTCACAAGAGCAAGTTAAGAGATATATTCAAGAGCAAGAAGGTAAAGACGTTTTTGAGTATGATATATTCAACTGTCCTTCTGAATTGAAAGGTCAATTAAAGATAGGTGATTTCTCATGTTAAAAGTCCTTATTGCTTGTGAGGAAAGCCAAACCGTTTGTAAGGCTTTTAGGGATTTTGGGCATGAAGCATATAGTTGCGATATTCTACCATGTAGCGGTGGACATCCTGAATGGCATATTCAAGGAAATGTTTTAGAACATCTCAAAGATGGGTGGGATTTAATGATTGCTCATCCCCCATGTACTTATTTATCTAAAGCAAGTGCTTGTAGATTATACAAAACAGCAGGAAATCCAAATCCAGAACGTCTTGCTTTAGGGATGAAAGCAAAGGAATTTCTTTTGATGTTGCTAAATGCACCGATAGAATTTATAGCTATAGAAAATCCAACACCGCTTAAAATATTTGAATTGCCACCACCATCACAAATTATCCAACCATACCAGTTTGGACATAATGTTTCAAAGAGAACATTACTTTGGATTCGTGGGCTTCCAGAGCTCAAATCAACAAAGGTAGTAGATGATTATACTCCATTTCTTCCATCAAACACAGGTGGCAAGAAACGGGGACAGATGGCACGAACTGATAAAGAACTAACAAGAGACCCAACTATAGCAAGTAAAACATTTAAAGGAATTGCTGAGGCTATGGTTAAACAATGGAGTGATTTCATCCTCTCGCAGAACAACACAAAGGAGGACGGCTTTCCTCCCACGCCTAAAGGCATGGGTATCCAGCCTACGATTTTATGAAAATAACCGACTTATCGAAACCGACCAGAGAAGTTAGCATTATGAGAGCATTTACTATCTTCTTCAGGAACAATGGATATACTGTTAAGAGAGCAAGGTTCAATCCTAAATACAACATTAGAAAGAAGGGTTCTCGCTTTAGGAAACTTACCAAGAGCATACTCTTTTATGAGACCTGGATTGAGTTAATAATGTCTAAGGCAGCAGAAAAGGAACTGGATAGCTTACTTAAGGAATTCGAAGAAAAGTCAGGGATAGAGTTAAAGATAGATGTTTATTAGAATGATAAACAAATCAAAAGTAATGCAGGGATTGAAAATATTTATTGCAATTATATTTATTATAGCAATACTCTCATATGTATGGCACGGAACAAATAAACAATATATAAAAAAATATAATCAATGTGTATCTGATTGTGAAAGAGCAGGGCAGGCTATGTTTGGATATCAAAACAATGCGTTTACAACACCACGTTGTTTTTGTATATTGGATGATGAGGTTAATGGAATATGGTAAAAACAATAATGGAGGCAATGATATAAAATGGCATTGAATGTATTTGAATACAAACCAGATAAGAATAAACCGGAAGAGAAATCAAGAGCAGTGGATATAATAAATATTTTAGAGACTATGTCCGAATTAGAGGAATACACCGGCACTACAAAGGATAAGGTGTATGATATCTATTATGACTTGAAGCGCCAGTTAAGGAATGCTCTTGTTATAGAAGCTCCAACTGAAGAAGAGAAGAAGGGGTAATGGGTTTATGATTATCTAGTAGGGTCTTGTAGTGTTGTGTCTGGTCTAGTGAGGTCAGGTCTTGTAATGTAGCGTACAGTAAGGTTTCCAATTAGAGAAACTTTACGGATGTAAAATAAAATGGAAACAAAAGAGAAGAAGATTGAAGTAAAGTTAGAGAGTTTAAATATAGGTCAGGTAACTGTACCTATAAAAGGTAAGACACCTTTATTGATGGATAAAATGCCTGATGCTGTTAGGCATGAGATATTAGCAAAACAGGCTGGAATAACTAAAAGTGGGAAAAAGAAAGTTAGAGATACAACAGAAGAAACATTGGCTGCAATACACCAGACTTCCACAGGAAAGATTGGATTCCCTTCAGCAGGTTTTAAGAAAGGTATGATGGACTGCACCAGCTTTGTAGGGGATAAGTTCTTCTCAAAGAAACTTATTCAAGGTATTATGATAGTTAATGCAGAAGAAGGATTAATACCAATTAAATTTAAGAAGCAGGATGTATTGGAGCATACTGTTAAAGGGCAAACAAAGTTTACCCCTCAATTCCACGATTGGAGTTGCGATTTAGTTATTCAATACGACCAGAACAATTTAGGCAGTGAGGATATTATAAGGCTATTAAACTATGCCGGTTTTTATACTGGCATAGGGGCTTGGAGACCACACGGCAGAGATGGTGGCTCTGGAGAGTTTGGAATGTATGAAGTCCAAACCAATGGAAAGAAGTTATGATTATAATTTATTATAACGTCAAGTAATGTAAAGTAGAGTATGGTCTTGTAATGTGGCGTCAAGTACAGTTTAGTTCGGTGCCGTAAAGTCAGGTTGTGTAAGGTTAAGTTCCGTATTGTTAAGTACAGTTTCAATACAAAAGAAGAATGGTTTTGAAAATTAATACTGTGGTGTTTAGTGATGTTTTGTAAGGTATAGTCTAGTGGAGTAAAGTATTGTTTTATATTAAAACAGGAGGAAAAACAAATGAAAAAATATTATGCAAGAGCAGGAGCACCATTTAAGAAAGGTTGTGCTCAAAAGTATGGGGAAGAATTAGAGCAGATAGCAAAGGATAACAAAGGAAAGATACAACCAATAAATGTTGTGGAAAATGCAGAGGACAAGAACTCTATATTACATAATTATTTTGTTTGGGATGATACAGAAGCTGCTAAAAAATATAGAATACAACAGGCAAGGGAATTAATAAACCATGTTGTTGAGGTTGTAGTTATAGAAGGCAAACCACAGACACAGAGGAGCTTCTTCAATGTTGTTAATGGTGGCGGACAAAAGGTTTATGTTACATTACAAAAGGCAGTAACTACTAAGAGCTATAGGTTACAATTATTAAACCAGTTGATTTCAGTAATGAAGAATGCAACTCAACTAATGGAGATGTTCAAAGGTTATGAGAAATAATGGTTAAAGTATAGTTGTGTATATTTATGTCATGTAGGGTGTAGTACAGTAAAGTATTGTTTTAATATAAAGTAAAATTTAAATGAGGATATAGATGAGAAAAAAAATATTCACAGCACAAAAAAGGTATGTATTAATTTTTTATTATTCTTTAATTGAATTCTTCCTTGAAACATATGAGGTATATGAGAATAATTTAAATATTAAGTTAAAAAAATCTATTGAAGGTTGTATCAAAAAAGGAGAGAACTTAGAAAAGAGTTTAAACAAAGATTTTAATCCTAAACAAAACACAATAAAAGAGTTGGAAGACACAATAAAAGAGTTGGAAGAAAATTGTAAAGAATTGAAAACTCTTATGGAAAAAGGGATAGATAATCTTAAAATGTATTATAAGAAATGAGGTATCTATAAACAATGACATATGAAAACATGGATAACTTTGTAGAGATGATAAGAGCTATCCAAACCAAAGATGATAATGATGTTCTTATAGGAACTACAGGCAGGAGAGGTTGCCAACCAAAAGGTTCTAAAGTATTAATGGCAGATGGAGAACTAAAGAACATAGAAGATATTAAACAAGGAGATTTGGTTTTATCCCCTCAGGAAGATGGGAGTCATATGTATTCTAAGGTTCTTGAAACAACTCAATGGGATTGTAAAGAAAACTATGATGTTATAGATATCAATAGGAAGAAAAGGTATTTGTATAGTTGTTCTTATAATCATTTAATTCCAATATTCCATAACAAAAGAATAAATCATTTCACAGCAAAACAATGTTTTAAAAAATATAATAGTTATAAAGATAATTTAATACATACTTTTTCAATACAAAAATTCCATAATAGTTTATTACCTTCAGAATTAGTATATAAAAAGATAGAGATAGGTATAGAAAAGGCAAAGCCAGAAATGGTTTATGGATTCAAATTAGATAGCATAAGTAATTGGTACATTACTGATAATTGGTGCATTACACATAACTCAGGTAAAAGTAGTTTAAGTATTCAAATAGCAAGAGCATATGTTAAGAAATACTTTGGAGAGAATACATTTGATATCAATAAATATATGGCTTTCAATAATGATGATGTAATGGAGAGGATACACTCCCTCCCAATGTATTCTCCATTGATTGGTGATGAGGCAATAAGATTCTTATGGTCCAGAGAATGGAACAGAGCAGAGAATAAAGAACTGGCTAAATTAACCACACAGATAAGAACAAAGAAACTTATATTCTTTATGAACATCCCTAAGCTTGCATGGATAGATAGTATGTTCAGAGAGGGTATGCTTGATATATGGATATGGGTGCATGCAACCTTTACAGACAAAGGGAAGGAAAGTCATGCTCTAGTATTTGAACCAGATGATAATCAGGGTCAGGGAGATTCCTGGCATATGGATGTTCTTAGGAAATACTCTAAGAGAAAGAGAGAAAGGATAGGGAGGTTCACATCTATTGACCGAGTATATAAGATGATACAAAACCATCCTTGTTTTGTGGACACCTTTAGGTTCCCTAAAGTCCCTCAGGATTTGTATGAGAGGTATCTCGCTATAAGGAATGAGAGAGCATTCGAAAGGGCAGGGGAATATGCCAACCAGAAAGATGTAGCAAAGGTAATGTCCTATAACTTAAAGTATAATTGGGATAAGATTACTGAGGCTGTTAATTCCTCTAAATTCAAGATACCTACAAACAAATTGATATCAGATATACTCACTCACGATCCCACAAGAGAAAAGGTAATGGTATCTGAAGGCATAATGAGGAAGTGGATATCTGATGTGGATAAGGTTATACCTGAAGATAAGAAGAAGTCTGCACCCAAACAAGTAGGGCAGAAAGTCGAAAAGAAACTTCCTGAGATTGTCAAATCCACAATGGTAATGACAGAAGAAGCCGAACAAAAGGAGAAGAAAGATATGGAATTTCCTCCTTTATTTTCTCCAAAAAAGGATATGAATTTAAATACTTGATAAGTAATAGAAGTATTTAATGGTAACAATAGCAAACACAAGAGAATTAGCAAAGATACAAGACCTAAGACTAAGAGCAGAAGTTTTAGCAAGAATAAGGGAAAGTCCTTTATTAGAAGCTAAGAGTTCTCCAAGTGGTTCTAGGTTTGAAAGAAACAAAGCAGCAATAAATTCTAAACTAGAAGAAGCAAGAAAAACCTTACAAAACAAAGGATTCACAAGGGAAGAAATAGTAGCAGCTACAGAATTTCTAAAAGAAACAAGAGTAGTAAGACCAAAAACTCCAGGAAGTGTTGAGAGGAAACAAGCAAGATTAAAACCTTTTCAGAAGAAGTTAAGAGATATTAAAGCAGCAGAGGATAAAGCTAAAGGATTAGTAACACAGGCACAACTCCAAAAGATTAAAACACAGGAGAGTTTAGAAAGAACAAAGCAAACCTTATCTGAACAAAGACAGAAAAAATTAAAAAAGAAAATAGACCCAATTACTAGGGAGCAAGTAATAACTTCTGTATTTGAAAAGCAAGGGTTTAAAGTTATTCAAAGATCAGGTAAACAACAGATAGTAGCAACCAAACCAGGCAAACAAGTTATAGTTGGTAAGACTTCTATTGTTACAGCACTAGGAGAACAGAGAGGAGATTTAAGGTTTCAACCAGTGTTTAAAGAAAAGTTAGGGGGTAAAAATGGGATTAAGTCCAGAGCAGTGGGGAAAGATAGTAGGGTGGGCATTTCTGATGTTCGTAGCGTACTTGATAGGAAAATATCTACACAAGATAAATCAAAAACCAAAAGGTTCTTCTTAAGTGCAGCAGAGGTTGTTGTTACTCCATTAAGGGGTGTTGGTAAAATATTATTTGTCCCTAATGTATTGAAAACAAAACCATTAATTGAAGTGGGTCAAAGCAAGATTTTTTCGACAAGGGGTAAACCATTGATTAAAGACCCTGATGTTCAAGCTACTTTATTGGTTGGAGGTCTTGCAGGAACTGGTTTAATTTCTCCAGTAGTACCAAAAGCATTAGGTGTTTTGTTTACTGGGTTATCAGCAAAGGCAGTAGTGGATGAACCAACACCAGAAAGCTTTGGTCAGTTAGCTGTTATAGGAGGTTTAACATCCGTTGGGTTAGGGGCTGGGAAATTAGTTCCTTTTGGATTAAAGGGTAAAAGAACACAAGCTAGGGAAGTTTTAAGAGACATATCAAAAGATAAACCACCAACAATAAAAGGTCAAGAGTTCTTTAAGATTGAAACCCTTAAGAAAGATATAACCACTACTAAAGAAGTTATTACGCCAGAGGTTAAAGTTACCAAACCAAGCAAATTAATAACAACACAATTAGATATAACAACAGCTACACCTATTGGGTCTGTTGCTAGAAGTTTTGGGGGTAAATCTCAAACAAGTTCAGTTACTATTGGTAATAAACAATTTACAACAACAAAGAGAACATTCAAGGGCAAGGACTTCTTTATTCGTTCAGTAACAGAAATAAGTACAGGAAAGACTACCACAAAAGTATTCAAAGGAGATAAGCTACTTAAGACTATAAAGACAATAGAAAAGCCTTCTATATTATTTACAGAGCCTAAACCTCAATTAAGTACACTCGAAACAATAAGAACTCCTGGAACATTATTAGAATTAACAAAGTCATTAAGGACACAGAAGGGCATATCTTTATTAGAGAAAGGTAAGTTTGATATTACAGGCAAGAGAGTAATAACAAAGAAATCAGTTTTAAAGGCAGAGACTATAAGACCAAAGACAAAAACCTTCTCTAAGATAGAAGTAGATTTAAGGACAGGCAAGGTATCATTACAACCAAAAAGTGTTGAAGTTACTAAACCTCGTATAGAATTTGTTGATTTTCCACCTAAGCAAAAGCCTTTTAGAGTTACAAGAACACAGGAAGGGGTTTTAGTAACAAAACCTTCTGCTGCATTGTCGCAACAAGCTACAAGATTAAGAAGCCAGTTTGAAATATCTTTTATTGAGAGAGTTAAACCGAAGAAAGCCCCTAAAGATAAACCTAAGGAAATTAAAAAGTTCTTTACTCCTAAAGAATTTGCAACAGAATTAATTAGGAGAAAGGAACTAGCCCCAATAGTTACAAAAAATTTGGCAAAGGAAGGAGTTTTTGGCAGGTTATTCTTTAAAGAAAGACCTCAAATAATAGAATTAGATATTGGATTATCTTTGACAAAAAAAGGAGTTAGGAAAGAAAGGATTGAATTGGTAAAAAGCATAGTAAAAAACCAACCATCTATTTTTATTAAAGAACCAATACTAGTTTTAAAAGCCATCAGAGAGATTCCAACAAGAGAAAAAACATTAACACACGAACTACTACATTTTAAATTTCCAGGAAAAACAGAAGCTCAAATATTAAGATTAGAGAAAAGAACAACTAAATTTAAAGCAGACAATAAAGCAAAAGAAGTATTGAAAAAGTTAAGAGATGAAAGAAGGCAAGAAACACTTGATAGTATTAAAGCACAAGTAGAGAAGGGGAAAGTTGCTATTGGTAAACTAAAGCCTAAACAAAAGAAACCAATAGAAGAAACAATACAAATACAAAGACAACCACAAATAAAGATACTTACAAAAGAATTAAAGATATTTGCCCCAAAGGTAAAGGTTAAGGCAAGAAGTAAATTAGTTACTCCATTGGTTGAATCAGTTACAAAACAAACACCAGTAAGTAAGGTTGCAGCAATAACAAAGCAAGGAGTTAAACCAATCTCTAAGACCATACAAGAACCTAAAGTAATACAACAGCCTAAAGTAATTCAAGATATAAGGACTTTATTGGAAGTTAAAACAATTCAACAACCAATATCCATACAACAACCTAAATCTATTGTAAGGCAACAGATAGTTCAAGATGTTGCTACTATCCAACAGCTTAGGCAAGTTCAAAAACTTGCTTTGGCTCAAAGACCTGCTGCAATACCAAAACCAATACAGAAACCACTTAAAACACCACTTCCAAAGATACCTAAAGGGTTCTTGTTAGGTCTGCCTAGTCCTAAAGGTAAACCATTTAAGAAAGTTCCTGCATTTAAAACAGAGGTAAGAGAAGGAATAAAGAAGTCAGATAAATTTATTGAAGTATCTAGACAAACACTTCCAAAAAATAAGTCCTTAAACAGAGGGGCTAGAATTGTTGAGCATACAACAGCTAGAACTTTTAGAGTTAAAAGAATGGGTACTACAAACATAAAAGACGACCCAACATTTAAATTAAAGGATCAGTTCAGGGGAAAGATAGGAAGGAGTAGGTTAAGTTCTGATAGTATAATAGAAAAATCTCAGTTTGCAATAAATACATTTGGAGAAAGAGCAGGCATACCTTTCAACCCAATACGAATACCAAGATTGAAGGAAGCTATTGCAAGGAAACAGGCTGGGAAGATAATGACTATAATGCAGAAAGTAAGAACTCCCAGAGATAGAAGAAAGATAAGAAGGATGAGCAAGAATCCAGTACAGACAGGTAGGTTTAGATTTGCCAATCCTCTTAACCAACCAAAAAAGGGTAGGGTTAATTTAGTTAATCCGTTATCAAAAGATATATTATTTATTAATGATAGAACAACTAAGCCTTCAATAAAATTACCATCTTTAAAAAGCGCAGAAACTATTACAAAAGAAAATGAGTTGAGGTTTTTATAATGCCTAAAAGATTTAAAGTAATCCCAAAGAATCCACAGACACCTGCTGAAGTAGTAATCAAGAGAGATGCATTGGCAGCTATGAGAGTTATGAACATCAATAAGAAGTTCGATAGAGCAACAAAAAAAATAACACTGAGGCGGTAAGTATGGCAGGAAGATTTAAGAGAAGGATAATATTAAGAAGTGGACCTAGAAAAGCTGCAAAAGTATCAGTGCGAAGGTTTAGGAAGAGAGTAGCCAAGAGAAAAGCTAGGAGATAAGATGGCAGACAAGAAAACCAAGAAAGATGTTGGTAATATCTTAGCTTTGGGTACAGGATTGAGTGTAGGCACAGCTGTTGAAAGCAAGCTTGCCCCACCTGTCTCTGTATTTCCTAAGGTTGCACCTATAGCAGTAGTTGCAGCACCAGTAATAGGAGCTGGGATTGTGCTTCGTTCACTGAGTAAGTTACCATTGGGAAAGCCTAATGTTATAAAACCAGTGAAGAAGAAAACCCAAGAGAAACTTAAGATGAGGTTTTTATGATTAACCCATTCGTAGCAGATACAAGACATGCACTTATGATAACCTCTGTTAGCGAAGGGCATGTTCATACTTGGGAAAAGCATTGTATGTTCACAAGCATTAATGATGGGCATAAACACAGAGTTTGGATTGGTAGAACACTCCCAGTTACACCTGGTGGGCATGTTCATTTATTATTAAATCAAGCAGTGAGGTAATTAAAATGGGAATGACAAGAAGGCAATCATTGTTTTTTGCACCGAGAAACAAAGCACTGGCAAATAAGATAAGTATAACAAGTACCTTAGCCTTTGACCAGAGCATACAAAGAATAAAGAAAGGTGGAGTTACACTGGAAGAAAAGAGAGGGTTAGTAGTTGCGCAGAATAGAGCAAGGGCGCAGTTACAAAGAAAGAACCTATCACTTAAAGAAAGGATTGAATTCAATGTTATAGCTGGTAGGAGACTACCAAAGGTTACAAGATAATGCAATTATTTAGAATAAGAAAGAAAGGGGAAAGGAGATTTATGCCAATAGTTGCACATAATAGAATAGAAGCAGCTGCAAAGTTCAAACATTTGGTAGAAAGCAGAAAGGTATTAACTGTTAATGACCCTAAACTAATGCCTGGTAGCTTAGAGAAAGCAAGAAAAATATTTAAGAGGAAGTGATGATGGAATTACCAATGACTTTAATTAAGTATGGATTGTTTGCGATAATAATATCTGTGATGGCATTCAAAGTATTCCAACAAACTCAAAAGATTGTTAAGAAGTTCAGAAATAAAAGTGAATCTGATTTGGATTTTCCAGAGGAGATATGACTAAGAAAGTTAAAGGAAAGAAAAAGCAGAAACAGAAGGGTTCAAGAAAAAGATACGGAGGAGAAACAAATGGGAAAATTACTGGAAAGATTAAAGAGAGGTAGGGAAAAGTTGAAGCAGAGAGCTGAAGTTTCTAGAGCAAAGAGAGAGATAAAGCAAGCGACAAACTTACAGATTCAGAAACAGAAAAGTGCTGAAGCAGAGATAAGATTTGAAGAGAAAGCACAAAAAATAATATCCAGGCAAGAAAGGATATCTAAAGTAAGGGAAGCTCAATTAAGAAGGGAGAAGGCTGAGGCAGGAATAATCCAGGCAAGAGCAAGGAAGTTTAAAGCAAGAAGAGTTATCATAGGAAAACCCATGCCATCATTAAGATTACAAGGCCCAATAATCCAGTCAAGAACTTCAGCAACAGGATTATCCTTTACTACTACAAAGAAAACGAAGAAAAAGAAGAAGATAAAACAGATTCCGGTGGGACCAACACCTGGATTGGGAAGGTTCAGAGTAATATGAGAAAGAGAAGAGGAATGAAAAAAGGACAAACAGAACTAATGGCATGGCTTTTTGTATTGTTATTTTTATTTTTAATTAGCTTAGTCTATCTTGTAATGACAAAACCATTTATATTAATTAGGGATAAATTTGCAGATAATTTTACAGGTTCTGAATTTGAATCAACATTCGATAAGATAAATACCTATTGGAAGGTATGGCCAGTGTTGTTAATCACTAGCGTTATTATTTGGGGATTTGTTATGGTGATGCGGCCAAGCTCTAATATTCCGAGACTATAATGAAATGCAAAAAATTACTATTATGTTTAACTCTTGTAATGTTTTTGTTAGTTTTAGTTGTGCCTTCTGTTTTTGCCCTTAATGTTTTAGGTAATGAAACATTTGATGGGGATGAAAGTAATTGGGAATTATTAGGAGGAGCAAATACAGCTTCCAGTAGTTTAAATATTATAACAAATAGCCAAGCAATTTATGTGCATGAAATACAGAATAATTCTAAGACCAAATCAAATTCTTCAATAGTAATGCACTTTTCTTTAATTTCAGGGAGTAATGAAAAAATATGTTTTTATATGGGAGATAGAAATGGGACTACTGTTGCTGGAAACGGAGATAGACATAGTTTAATTTTTAAAGTTAGAGAAACAAATAAATTTAGTTTTTCAAATCCAGAAGATACTGAATTTGGTCAGGTTGGAAATGTAATAACTGACGGAACAAATCATACATTTACATTAAATCTTTTTGGTGGAACAGCAGTTGTATATATAAATGAAACTTTAACAAACACTATTGATTTAAATAATGTAAGAGGTAATGTTTCATCATTTTTTTCTGGGGGTATTGGAATTGATGATTGCAATATACAAATCCATGATATAGCTTTTTATAATTCTACAGACCGAAATCAACCAGAACTAATATCAGATGCAACAGATTTTTCTATAACAGCCAAAGACCTATATGATGATGTAGCATTGAATAATATAACCATATCTGTTTCAAATTCAAGTTTTTCTTTCAACACTTCAACACAGAACGGAACTATTTTATTATTAAATTCATCATTCAGATTCGGAGAGTTATATAATATAAAGTTTTCTGTAAATGATTCTGGAGGATATTTCAACAATACTTTTGCAAATATAAACATAACAGAATCTTCTTCATTTGAAGGTACAGCTTTTCAATCAGTATTAAGACTTATAGCTTTAGATGCTCTTAACAATCAAACTATACAAGCATTTACCGGAGCAACAAACCTAAGCAGCGATACTACAACAATAGGGGAATTATTAATATTGATAAAGAATGGGAACTGGCAGTTAAATGTAACAGCAACAGGATTTGATAAACTTGTTACAAACTTCAGTATAGGGCCTTTACAAAATAATACATTCACAGCCAATATGGGTTCTATATTTAATTTTAAATTGATAAGGGAATCTACAAATACACCTTTCGAGTTTAACCTTACAAACTCTACCCAATTAAATATATTTTGTCCTAACGAAACAATACAAATAATTTTCAACGAAACAAATAATGTTTCTCAGATAGTAAACTGCCAGTTTACTTTAATGCAGATAGTAGTTGATTATGGAGTAATAGGAAGTTATTTTAGAACATTAATACCACCTTTTTCACAGAAGAATATAACATGGTATCTTATAGATGTAATACAGGGAGATACAGCTATACAAAGGGTGATACAACTCTTGGATTTAACCGGAGAATTTACAAATAGTATTTTAACAGTTCAAAGGTCAATAGGAAATTCAATAGTAGACATAATTGAACAAAGATTTGATATATCAAATCAAGTAAACCTGTTCTTGATAAAGGATGCGTTATATACCCTAAGCATAGAGAACGCAAACGAAGATATAACTTTAGGCAACTTGATACCAACTGAAGCAGGGACACAAACAATAACCTTGCCTAAAATTGATTTTGTACCACGAGAAATAATTTTAGGGACAAACATTACATTCTCTTATACATTTAATACTAGCCAATCAATATTAAGGCTGCAATACCTGGATATCACAAACAGAACTGAATTAGTTAGGTTTACTGTGTTTAATGATACTGGTAATGGGTTAAGTCAATTATTTCAAGGAGAATCCCAAAATAATGCATCAGTAACTATGACATTCAACCAAGCTAGAGCTAATACTACATATACAACAGTTTTGTTTGTTAAACACCTAGATATAGCAAATTTCACAGACAGAAAGATATTTTATGATTTCGATTCTGGCTCAGGAACTTTGAACCTAGAAGGTTGGACGGGAGTTGAACAAATAGAAATAAAGAAATGGTTTTCGTGGATATTCTTATTCTCATGGGGTTTATTATTCAGCAGAAGATATATAGGGGTTGGAATGACAACTATGATAATCTGGTTATGGTTGTTCAAAACATGGGAGTGGGTAGAAGTAAGTCCACTAATATTTAGTTTTGTGGCCTTGCTTGCAGTAATAGGTTGGGTAGTAGATTCAATGAGGAGAAATTAAAATGAGATTATTTGTACTTGCAATGACATTGTTTTTATTGAATGTATCAATAGTTATGGTAGATACATTAGGAATTTATAATATTAATATAGTAAATCAAGGAACAGAAAGCGAATGGTTTGAAGATGTTAAAGAAGCACAATCTAAAAAGTTTGATCCAGATATTAGTGCTGATGTAAGTACCTCATTCGGTTTCGGAGATTTTGTTTCAGGATTCAAAAATTTTGTAGATTTATTATTCAGAATAGTATTTATAGGAGCAACATTACAATTATTTGGAGTGGACCTAATAATAGCCACATTATTTGGATTTGCTGGGATAATAATTTATTTACTCGGTCTCGCGCAATTTGTATCAAATAGAAGTTCGAAAGGGATGATGTAAAAATGGCAAGTCAATTACACCTATACAATGAATCTTTTGACAAGTTAATAAACGGTTCAGTAATAGATGCTGCAGTAAGCACATATGAAACAGCATTTACTTTCGGTGGAGTTATATGGCTATGGCCTTTGATTTTCCTTCTTACACTTGCAATGGTAGCAATAAAAACAGAGAACCCAACCATGATTGCAATATATGCTGTATTAGGAAATGTTGCATTAGGGACTATGCTACCAATAGTAAGCCATCCCATATTTGCCATTATATTAATATTATCAGTAGTAATATGGTTATACTCTTTGTTTGTAAGCCCTAAGATTGAGTAGGAGCAAATTTCCCCTCCTTTCTTCAGATTTACCATATTGATTTATATATTAGAAATACAATTAACATAGTTATGAGAAATCTAATCGAGGGTACACCTCTTAGAATGGGTAAGAAAGCCCAAGCAATCGGCATACGAGAGCTTGTTACCACACTAGCTGTGGCAGGAATCTTATTCATTGTTGGAGTGCTGATATTCTCTAAAGTGGATGCCTCAATAGATACAAGCGGTTTTACTGCTGACCAGAACACTACAGTTGCGACCATTAGGTCCACTGTTTTAGACAGTTTTGAGTTAGGAGTAATTAGCTTGATCGTTTTGGCAGCAGTAGTAATACTTGCAGTTCTGTTCACACTGGGTAGCCAGTAGGGATGAACTCAGTATGAAGTGGGCTGGAAGGGGATGCCTTAAATTCTCCTTATTTTTATATTAATAACTCACAAAAATGTTAAACAAGAAAGGGCAAGTGGATATAAGGGAACTTCTGATTACCCTAGTTATAGCTGGTGTATTATTTATTGTGGGACTTCTAATCTTTGCTAATGTTACAAACTCAACAGAATCAATACTTGATCCAAGTTTAAATACACAACTTAATGAGACTATAAATATAACATTTGGAGATCCAATAGGGGCTAACTCAACTACATTAGCCAATGCAGGAGTAATATCCCTTTCAGATGTACTAAGAAATGGTACTAATCTTTCAGAGATATTAGTAAGGAATACAGATTATGTTATAACTTTTGTAGGAGCTTCTGGTGGATTGACAACAACAGCAAATATAACACTTATAACTTCTGATTATAATATTTCAGAGATTATGGCTAATTATGATTACAATTCAGAAAGCCCAGCGCAAGCATCAAATGTAATAATACAATCCACAGTTCTAGACAGTTTTGAATTAGGAGTAATAGCCTTAATAGTCTTGGCGGCAGTGGTAATTCTAGGAGTATTGTTCAGACTAGGTAGCCAATAAGGAATGTTACTCTGTATGAAGAATTCTCTAAGAGTATACCTTAAATTCTCCTTATTTTAATAAATAAAAGTAAAATGATGTTCAAAAAAGCCCAAACCGACATAAGAGAATTGATTATGACTATAGTCATAGTAGGTATATTATTTATAGTGGGCCTTCTAATATTTGCTAATGTTTCAAATTCAACCAATAATATTCTAGACGCAGATACAAATACAGCAACTAATGAATCAATAACTGTAACTACAAAAAGGACAACAGTTGTAAATGAAACAATAACTATGGCTTCACAGGAAGGTACTGTTTCATTTGCTGGAATAAGTAGTGTAACATTTTTTGGAAATGTTTCAAATAACACAAATCTAGCTTCGGTTTCATTAGGTGTAGAAGTCAATTTTACAAGAAGTGGTAGAATTATAATTGATGCAGCTGAATTTCCTGCAGATGGAGAATATAATGTGACTTATGTATATGAAGCAAATGCTACAGGACAAACAGCAAATGCTGATATTTCACAACTAATCTTTTTCGGAGCAGCAAACAGAAGCACTCATACAGATGGAATAGATTTAAATGAAGAAGTAAATTTTACTACTGCAGGAGTAATCACATTATCTGCTCTTAATTTCACAGCAGATATTTATAATATAAGTTATGACTTCACTACAGAAAGTGCAGCCCAAGCATCAACAACAGTAATACAATCCACTGTTTTGGATAGCTTTCAATTAGGAGTTATAGCTCTAATAGTTCTTGCTGCAGTAGTAATTCTAGCCGTACTATTCAAATTGGGTTCCTCTTAGAATTATTTTTCTACGAAATCCTTAAATAGTTAATATATATAGTGATAAATCTATGATAGAAAGTGTATATATTACTTTAATCATTCTTGCATTTATTATGTTGCCAGCTTCGTTTTTTATTAGGAAAGAAGATGGCAAATTTGGGCAGCAAGTAATTTTGTTGGCAATATCTGCAGTTCTTTTTGGAGCTTTGGCTGCTGCTTCTTTTAATATTGAGATTTTTACATGCACTGCAACAGCATGTGTTAAGGAATCCTTTGTTTTTGAGGATAATGCATATATTTTTGGTTTTTTTGCATTAATAGCCGGAGTTTTGGCATTGGTAAAGTCTTTTGATGCCTTTTACTTTGCTAAAGGGAGATTATAGTACAATGAAACTATTATTTACAAGCTTAATTCTTTTAGTAATATTATCTAGCTTTGCTTCTGCCGGTTTCTTAACAACTACTGTTAGATTTAACCCTTCTGGATGGGAAGATAATGGTAGTACAATAAGAACTTTAACAGACCAACCGGTTGAAATCTCTGGAAATGTATCTATTGGGGGGGGTTTTGATGCAGGAGGGATAGATTTAACTACAACTGGTAATATAAACCTTGATGGAGATATATTAATCGGTGGGAGTATATTAAGCATTGTGGACCAGGTACTTAATAATTCCTTCTTACCGGATGAAGATAATGAACATGATATTGGTTCTACAATAAAAAGATGGTTAAATGGTTTCTTCTCCAATACTGTAACAGCCCTAACATTTGTAGGAGAACTTAAAGACGGATATAGGGATGAAAACTTTACAAAGAACTATGACCTAAGATTAGACAGATACGGAAACGAAAACTTCACAGAAAGATATGATTTAAGACTAGACAGATGGGCAACACTTAACGCAACAAATCACTTACTAAATGCAGGAACTATCAACGCAACACAATATGAGGATAGTTCTTTAGTAGGTTGGTGGCAGTTTAATAACAATGCTAATGATAGTAGTCAGTATGGTAATGATGGAGACCCTCAAGGTGGTGTTAGATTAGAAAAGGATGTTGCGGATTTTGATGGTATTGATGATTTTATTGAAATTGATGAAAGTTATGAAGATGGAACTTTATTAAATGGATTTACGCTTGGAGCTTGGATATTCCCTAAAAGTTTAGGAGAAGGTACTGTAGGTAGGATTATGGACAAATCAACAGGTGCATTGGGGGAAGATGGATTTTTTTATATAGTTCAGTCAGTAGCGACACCAAGAGTGATTTTAAGTATTAATGATGGTAACGATATCATATCTGCAAATAACGCACTAACATTAAATAAATGGAATTATGTTGTAGTTACAGTTGATTCAGATTCTTTAGTAACTCATTATGTGGATGGTATTCAATCAGGAACACCAGGAACAACAAACGCATTAAGTGAAATAACAACAACAAATAATTTAAGAATAGGTCAAAGAAGTGAATCAACTGCTGCAACTTTTGACGGCTCAATAGCCTGTGTAAAAGTCTATAACAGAGCATTATCATTAGCAGAAATACAAAGAGAAACTTGTGATGCAGTAACAAACTATGGACATTTCAATAACATAAATGTAAAAGACTTAAATGTAACAAACACCTTAAACATAGAGGGAGAAAGCACTTTCAAAGATAACATACATCTTAAAGACAACAAGAAGTTTTATTTTGGGGATTTAGATGATGTTAGTTTTGAATTTAACGAAACAGATTTTAATTTCTTAGCAGAAATAGGAACACCTGATTTTAATTTTGATGCAGGGACTTTAGTAGTTGATACAGGAAATAATAGGGTTGGGATTGGGACTGATAATCCGACAAGACCATTACATATTTTTGATAATTCAGGTACAGCAAATGGGCTTATGGTAATCGAACAACAAGGAGGAGGAGATGCTATTGCTGAGTTTTTGTTAAGTGGAACTGCAAGATGGATAATTGGTGCGGATAATATTGATAATAATTTTAAAATTGGAGAGGTAGTATTTGACACAACTACTTATCTAACAATCGAAAGACCAACAGGCAATGTAGGAATAGGAACAACAACACCAACAGAGAAACTAACTGTAATAGGTAATGTAAGTGTTTCAGGCAACTTTTCTGTATTGGGAGAAAATGCTACATTCAATCAAGATGTAACTATTTTAGGAACTTTGCACGGAGGAAGTCCTGTTAAGATTGCTGGGATTAATATCACAAAAAATGTATTTACTCTTAAAGAAGACAGAAATCAATCTTCCAGATTTATTGTAACAAATATAAATAGTGGTTCAAATGCTTCGGCAATCATTTCAACAATAAATAATTTAGGAGCTTCCATGTC
>SDBT01007207.1_pt1 | contig 18340 bp, 17 predicted proteins | sample 2277101 | NCBI WGS metagenome assembly SDBT01 (sample SAMN10404973, study PRJNA504765) | marine sediment metagenome | isolation source: marine sediment core GS10_PC15, 103 cmbsf | place: Arctic Ocean: Southern Knipovich Ridge | collected 2010
CAACTAACCACTTTGCTGTTTCTACTTTTCCATTTGATACGCACTCACGAAGTATGTAATTTTTGTGCTGTGTGATATCACTTCTATCTATCCATTGTAACACTTTGATGTGTCCTTTTCGTGCTGCACTCTCACACACTTTTTTCACATCCCATGAACACCACTTACCACCTCGCAACCACCGTAAAACCGAAATCCATCCTTTACCCGCTACACATACTGCTACACCGCCATCACACTGATACTCATTGAACTTCAATCCATTGATAACTAACGCCCACCGTTTGCATACAAACCGAGCTATTTGTAGATCGTGTTTACATTCAAGGAAAGATAGTATAATCAATAAAATTTCATTAGGGAGTGTATCAAATTGAGATGTGTCAACCTCCATACCTATCTACTAGGTCTGTGTTATATAACTTTCACTTTGGATCTTGTTACGTTGTGTAATAAGATTTAATTTTACCAACAATTCAAGGTATTCATTCGGTTCGTCGTTTTACCTTAAAGATAAGATTGCATATCTTTTACTGACAAACCGAAATGGCTGACTACTTACTAAGTGCAGCTTTCAGCGTATCATTAGCTCGCGCATTTTTTATAGTTAAACCGAAGTGGTTAACAAACCACTTAACGGTCTCAAGATGACCGTGAGACACACACTCCCGAAGAACACAGTTACAATCTATTCATCAATTGTAGTAAATAAATGGATATCTTAAGATGAGTTTCACTGGGAATTGTTCTCCTGCTCCCATAAACTGCTGAATATTTAGAATGGTTCTGCTGGACTGCGCCTTGTATAGATTTCCAGTATCCCCCTTTAAAATCAGTAGCTCCTTTTGAAATAGCGAAATTAACTAAAGTGATATTACCTCCTCTACTAGCTCCACATAGTAGACTATTGTAATCAATAGGTTGACTTGAAATACTTATGAGGTAAGTAATTATGGGTTGATTATCAGCTATACCCGCTGCTTCAAGTGATCCGTTAATATTTGTTGCGCCAATTTCTACCATTTTCCTCACTAGTATATCATGTCCAAAATTCGCAGCCCCTCTCAATCCTGCGTTAAAATTGTTTGCTTCCATAAGTAAGAGAATACTAACCATTCTTTCATCACCAGATTCGCATGCAGCCTCTAGTCCTTGATTAACATCAATATGACTTGTATATGTTCTATGTATCCATGTTACATCAGTATATCTTTTATAGAAACAAGCTGAAGAAAATATATGACCTATATCTTTATGTCCACGACTTGAAACGTAGTCTGATATAGTTTTTCGTAGATCTTCTCTATTATTATCGTTACTATTTTGCGTTTCCATTGTTACCAGTATTTTTGTAAGCTCGGGACATCTTATATAGTTTAATGCCTCTTTTGCGTCATAATTAAGCATTTTTTTTGCGTCAGTTCGCAGAGAACAGTGGAGTTTGAATGTCTCTCCATTGATAACTATATCTATAAATAGCGGAGAATCTATACCATCGTAGTAGTATTGGTTCCACAGACCAATGATACGAGTGAAAAAAGTGTCAGGTATACCTTCCATCTAGATAAATTGCGTCAAAAATTTTTGAAGATTTTGATAGTCGCTACTATACCAAGAAAGTATAAAAGAGTTGTGTATTCATATCTATCTACTCTTTTCAAATTCATAATCAGTGTTACATCTATCTAGTTTCCAATCTTGTTACTTAATAGAATTTGTAATTACATCTTGATGTTTAAATTATTCTCTACGTGCACACACCTCTGCCCTTTTTTGTATAGCTCCCGTAGATACCCCTATATAGATAAGTACCCATATTCCTAACGTTATAATCACTACCAACTTTAGAAATCTTCCTATTGCTATTTTTTTAATCCCAGTATATGTTCGTTTTATAACAAAGTTTGGAGCCCAGAAATATAGTATCACAGTAACTACAAAAGGAGTTGCTAGATATAATAGATAGCTTGTGGATACACAATCTTCCTTTACGCTAAAAGCTGTTTGACTTTTCCCATCATCTCCTTCACTGATCGCAACCGATGCTGCATCAATAGGAAATTCAGTACCTAGATCTCCAGCTAGAAGTTCAGCTTCCATTACTTGTGGTAGTACGTGCTACTACCAAATATATCTGTGTGTTTCAGATAACTAATTTAGATCATCCAGCGATAAACTTTGTTCTAGGTCATATACATGAAATACAATATTTCCTATCAATCCTCTACCACATGATAATTTTCCTTTGAAGCAATATTATTAGTAAGTATCAGAGCTAATCCTAACCATGGATTTGTGTAAGTATTTTTACAAATCCACTGTTAGGATTAGCTATGTTACGTCGCGTTTTTATATATTCAAAAGCATCATTAAATGTCATACCTTTTCTTGTCATCAACCAATAGAGTACTAAAGTTACACTACGAGATATTCCAGCTTGACAGTGTACCAAAACTTTAGTTGTCTGTCCTATCCTACTTCCATTACCATTACTATTACCATTACGATTATATCCATTTCCTTTTTGAAATCGTATTTCACTTATATATCTAGCGTAAACACGATCTAGTTGTTTTGCTACAGGTTCTAACCACGGTTGAATGTTAAATGATGACACATCATATAAAGGAAGCTCCATATATTCAATTGTTGATTCTCTCGGCAAATACCCATCTCGAGTACTACTTGCATTGATAGTATGAGTATAACCATTATGTTCTAACCATAAGATAATATCATCAGTGAACATATCACCTCCAATACTAAGCCATTCTAGAATCTCACTTGGATAGGAGAAATGGGATCGAGACAACCACATACTTAATAATTGCTAAGTGATACTGCATACTACAGGACTATACAATACTGTATTGCATACATCTACACCTTTCAGTTTATACTGATACAATACTGTGTTGTATAGTACAATTTATCAAATTTTATCTTAGTTCTCAATAAACTAAAATAAGATCAAAGACAATACTAAGTACTTACGGATCCGGAGGCCCAACGAGTACGTATTTTTTACTCAGCATGGTATATATAACCACATAGTTATTTAGTCTTACTCTGTTAATATCACAAGTATATTAACCAAAATTAAAAAAGATAATATTTAAGTCTCTATCCAGTCTGAGACACCAATTATCTTACACTCATACTTAGTTCTATACTATTTTTAAACAAGGTGTGCTGTGATTAACTCTTCCTTGTGTGTATAAAATATACTACTGAGTCAATTACACTGTACATGATAAACACTAAGAAAATGTCTCGGCACAATCAATCTGCTCTGGCTTTTGAGGAACCACCCTATGTAGTTTTTCTTGAGGGAAATATTAGTGCAGGTAAGACCACTATTGGAGAAAAACTAAACGCTAAAAAGATCAAAGGACGTAGTATCCATTTTATTCCTGAAGCTATTGATGAATGGAAAGATAAGTACACAAATCCAGATGATAGTACTAACATTCTTGGAAACTTTTATAGAGAGCTCCATGGAGAGATTAAGGATGGATGGGCATTTACGTTTCAGATGATGGTAATTATGGAACGATATTATCAGCAGATTAGTGCTGTTAAACGTCATCCAGGAGAGATTCTTATATTTGAAAGAGGACTTGAAACAGATAGTAGATGTTTTGCATCTAATCTAGAGGAAAGTGGTCACATTGATCCTATCCATATGATGGTATATAAGAGGTGGCTAAAATATTTTCTTTCTGAACATAAGAATCGTCTACCAAAGCCGCTATATATTTACCTTAGAACGAGTGCTACCACTTGTCTTGATCGTAATAATCAACGTGCAAGAGCTGAAGAATCTCAACTAGACATTGCATATCTAGAACAATTAGAGGCTAAGCATGATAGTTGGCTGGATGGAGTACATCAAGTAGATGGAGGCCAATCTGTACAGTTAGTAACTCGGAATATCATAGATTATCTTAAGAAGATTGTAGCAACAAATCCTTACTTTCCAACAAGACTAGATAAAGAAATAGTAACACCTACACCTCTCATAGATGAGGATCCTGAGGAGTATTTTGAAGCAGATGAACCAGAATTATTTGACACTATCCGTACAAGTATTACTACTTCTGATGGAGAAAATAGTCGTTCTAATGGTTTTCGCCCCTCTGTTTATGACAACAAAGAGATAGAGAAATGGAAAACTATAGAAATTTCAAACCTAAGAAGAACTTGGAAGGAAGCAGAAATAAAACGAATATTCGATGCTAGAGGATGGCCTATGCAGAATATTACAAATATAGGAGGAATGAAACGTGATAAACTAAATGTAGAAGTTCCTGATGAGATTGCTGGGACTATAGTACGTGAACTCATACAAACTAAAACAAACTTATATATAAAAGGCCGTCTAGGAGCTACTATTGTAGTAGGAACTACTATAGCTAATAGACGACAACAAGAACTAAAACAGCCAGAACAGCAGCAGAGAACAGTTCGACCGAGCATATTAGACGTACGACGAAGTCGTGTAGGAAGCCAAACAAATCAGTAATATATTTAAGTGTAATTGCTAATTAATCAGTTAACAATTGCGCACTTATGGCTATAAATCCCACGTGAATGTAGAAAGCACTTCATCTTTATTTACATGATCAGCTGCATCTCTAAATATACCAGTACCAAGAAATGGTACTTTAGTATTTAGTGGACTTGGATGTCCTGCGATGAATACGTGGTGTTTAGGATGTACAACAAATCGCTTATACTCTTGTGCAGGCTTTCCCAAAAGTATCCATGCAATATATCTATCCTCTTGTCCCACATTCCATAGTAAATTACTGATGATACTATCCCATCCTATATTTTTATGGGAATTACTATCACCCATATCTGCAGTTAGTACCGTATTAAGAAGTAGAACTCCACCTCTCGCCCATTTACGCAGACAGCCGTTTTTAGTATTACTGATAGTATATTCTTCGTTTTTAAGTTCTTTATAGATATTTTGTAAGGATGGAGGAACTTTAATTCCGGGCCTTACACTAAATGATAATCCACATGCTTGTAAAGTTCCTACTGCATCTGAATCATAAACATAACGCTGTGTACATCTATTAATATAAGGATCTTGTCCTAGTAAGATAACCCGTACATTAGAAATATCAGTGTACTCTAATGCTCTCCAAATATCTTTAATATGTGGTACTACATCGGTAGCTGATCTAGAAATATATTTACTAATGGCAGAAACAGTTTTAGAGTGACGATCAAGGAGGGTATCCCATCCACCGCGATCCCTATCATAGGTCCAAGAGTAAAGGTCAGCCATACTAACGACTAGGAAGAGAAAAGCATTTCATTTCAATGTACCTATACACTACACCTAACTATTATTTTTGTGTAAAATTCATATAGTTATTTACACTACGTGTAGATCAAACAAAACACATTTGGAATTCATATTATAACACTGAAAATCCTATATAAACTTTTTACAAATAAAATATGGCTCTTAATCGTAAGTCTAAACGGAAGGTTCATCTTATTGGTGTTATGATGGTTAAAAATGAGGAAAAGCGTATTCATGTCAGTCTTGCCAGTCTTAAACCCTTAGTGGAACGATTAGCAATTCTAGATACAGGAAGTACTGATAGTACAATAAATATAATCAAAAAATGGTGTAGAGAAAATAGTAAAGATCTAGATATATGGGAAGATGGATGGGTTGATGATTTTGGATATTCTAGAAGCTTTCTACTTAATAAGATTGATGGAAGTGACTGGTCGGGAAATCCACACACATGGCTACTACTTCTAGATTGTAATGATGAAATGAGATATATGCGTACAGAAGACGTTCTAGACCATGGTACTAACACTACAAGAAAGAAACTTCTCAATTATCTAAAATTAGTACCTGATGATATTAGTAGATTTATGGTTAGACAACGATGGTTTACTGGTGTTGACTACCTTGATTATCGTAATTCACGACTTATCAGGCCTCGTAGGGGATGGAGGTACGAAGAACCCGTACATGAATCGATGTATTCTAATACTGATAGCAACACTCAAGAGGGAAAACTGAAAGAATGGATTATATATCAAGATAGAACACAAGATGATGATAAATCGCAAAAACGATTTCTTAGGGACGAACAAATTCTTCTTCGTAGATACTCTGACCTTAAAGATGATCGTGATAGTCCAAAGTTATCTCGTACAGTGTATTACCTTGCTCAAACTTACGATTGTATTCCAGATCATAGAAAAGCATTAGAATGGCATCTACGACGTAGTACACTAGAAGGATTCTATGAAGAAAAATGGATAAGTATCTATAAGGTAGGACACTATTATGAAAAAATGGGTAAGTGGCCTTTAGCTGAACAAAATTATCTAGCTGCTTGGAAATTTCAACCTAGATGTGAACCATTAGTTAGTCTAGCTAAACACTATAGAGATAAAGAAAACTGGAGAGTGGCATGGAGTTGGCTTAAGCTAGCTCTAGAATTAAAATATCCATTTGATGCTGGCCTCTGGGTTGAGAAAGAATTTTGGAATTATGAACGTTACCACTTAATGGGTATAATAGCTTTCTACTATGATAGACCAAATGATGGTATAGAAGCAATTAAGATATTGATAGCAACTAATAGAGCACAACAACAAGATCTGGAAAATCTTAAGCATTACCAGATTAAAAAATCTACTCCATATGAAGTATAAATACAGTAAAAGTGATAATTAGACATTTTTACCATCAAAAATAATAAAAGTAATAATCAGATACTTTACTAATACAACCCAATTCTAACAAGTTTATTTAGGTATTTTTCAATGATGTGTGCGTTTAGGGAATTTGGTAAGTGGAACCTAAATTCCAGTTTTAGTGTTGACGACTGCGGAGAAGCATCCCTAGAAGTTGTCTTGGCAACAAGAAATCGTAAAATGTGGGGAGATACAAATCCTATGGGTACAAATCCACCCAAACCTAGAAAAAAAATTGATATAACTATAGCAACAGTCTCTGATATACCGGTTACAATAAATAGTAGTGGAATTTATACATTCGACACCAGTACAGACGGACCTCATGTAGGATTTGATATTATATGTAAAATTATTCCTGTACCGGTATCAAAAAATCAAAAGTTTGATTGGTTATTTTCACTAAAATGTCCAGATGGGTTAAACTACTCGAAAGTTAATGACTCAGCTTACTTGCCAGCACCATGTTTGTTATGGGATAAGTCGTGGAAATATTACATGTATCCATCTCACAGTGTTAATATGAATTCAAAAGCAAAGTTTAATGCAGTTGTAGGAATATTAAGTACAGAACTAATTCAAACTTTTAATAACAGCCGCCGTTGCTAAATGTATACCATTCACAGTATAAGAATGTTGATTAGTAACTAGTGCTATCTGGAGTGCACTTCTAAAAATACCTATCAAATAGTTCTCAACAACCAACTGAAGTTGTTGATAACACACTTTTTGTACTGAATTGTTAGAGCAACGACTTTTATTGATCCTATAAGGCTTTTCTGTAAGAACTGTTGCTGTAAATCTTTTATCTGATTCCACTATTAGTAAATCTATCATACGTTTTATACGGACACAACTTAGAAACAGTCCGTTACTGTTTCTCTGAAAGTAAATTCCACTGTTGAATTGATGAGGAGGAACTCGTGCTCGTATATAACGTGAATGACGTCGTATCTTACAATAAATTTGGGGACACTCGCGACTATCTAATGGTACTGAATAACCTAATAGAGACAAAGCTGCAGCTATGTGTCTTTTCATACATGTTTTAGTTTGATCTGATAATTGTATAACCCTAGCTCGTTTAACTATATTTCTTAAAAATTTTATTGTAATAATGTTTGTTACTATATAAAATCCCTCTAGTCCTCGTTTTACTCTACGTATACCGATGCATCTAGCTAAATTTCTGATACATTCATTACCTAGGAGAATTGTTTGTTTAAACTTCTGAGATAGGTGTGGAGTAAACTCTAAAAGTGAGTCAGAAAAGTATCTAGTAACAAGTAGTGATATATCTCCACCACTACTACTATCAAACGAGTATGGAGAAGGTATATGAACCTCAGGATTTTTTGTATCATACTTATCTGTAATACTTAATCTCACTCCTCCTCCTACTATCCATTTATTCCATTCTCGTTCTTCTTTTAAAGATAATGCTATCTGTCTAAGTGTTAAGGTGTTACCGTTACCACACATCTTACCGTCAGTATACAAATGTTGTGATCTATATCCTCGTCTAACTATGTTACACACATATCCTTCTATGAATGAGGCTACATAAACAGCTCCTAATCTTGATTGCCTTTTAAACGTTGAATATTCAGTAATTAACCTCCTTACTTTAGATATAAATATAGTAATTCCAGCTTGGGATGTTAGACTTTCATTAGATCGTATATTTTTATCACGTTTCACTTTATAACGTTCAGTTATCTTATATGCTCTATCAACTAGTAGTATATCTATATCTAGAAATATACTTTTTATCGCAGCTTCAAGTATATATAGGTTTAGTGTACTACTATTAGTAGCTTTATTTATCGTATTAGCTGCTGTAATAATGCGATAAATTAGTGCACATACAATAGATGAACATAATAACTTGGCATCGTGACATATCTGGATTTTTCTATTCTCTTCAATAGCCTTACGTGTCAATTTTAACACACATCCCTTAAAAAACAAACAGTGGTTTATCGATTTATGAGGAGTCATATTATGTATTGTAAATGGTATTACCTCTAGAAATTTCCAAGCGAGAGAGTTTATCACATCTACATCTTGTAGTCTAATAATAAAATCTCTTTCCAACTACATCTTGTTATTTAATGAAAAACATCTCTTTTCTAAATCTTCCAAAAGTGGTACACAACAATATGACGAACAGTGCATCTATAGTCCTAATTATTACTGTTATAGCATCACTTGCAATTCTTGCTGCCGTTATGATTATGTGGCAAGAGGAATATAAGAAGAATAAACAAAAAGATGTTGAAATTAGAAGGTTGTCAAAATCCAGAAAGATTAGGTCATTTGGTTCTTCAACTAACGGATCAACTATTCTACAATGTCCTACTGGAAAAGGTATTAGACTATTAAATACAAGTATCACACTTCCAAATGGTGATATGTGTAATAATGAAACAACAAGTCAGGTTTATCCATTTACTCAATTATCTCAGTATGTAAATGGATCTAGTAACGTAAGACTGGGGCCAAATGACTGGGAAAACGTAGTTACCGATCCATGTCCTTCCCATTCAGAAAAAAATATTCATGGATCATATATTTGTGAATAATTATCAATATCAAAGAAAGATACTCTTTGATATAGGTTATAGCACTCCCCGGAGAACTAAACTATACAGGTATAAACTGTCTAAACGTGAAACTGATCCTCTGAGGTGTTTCTGCTCCTATTTTACCCCCTATTTTAGGTATTTCGTGAGTAAAATAAGTTTGAGTTTTTCCTCCCATTACAAATATTGTTCCATGTCTTAGAATTACATCTAGAGCAAAATTTTTTCCACCTCTAAGTTGTGCAAACTCTTTTCCCAGAAGCACTCCCTGAGGTAATTGTACTCTTGTCTTTTGTTTTAAGCGAAACAGTCTAGTTGCCCGAAGATTAGTTGGATGTTCTCCTCCTAAACTTAATCCTATTATAGGTGAATCTTTCACTATATCTTTCTCGTCGTCAGAATGAGCCCCAATATAATTATTACCATTTTCATACCAGTTTACAACATACTGGTTTGAAAGACCGTATCTATTTTGGTTAGACTCTTTTGTAGCCCACTTAAAATATGGAGTAAAACATTTAGGAGGATCATATCCACGATGTATAGATCCAGAAAATCGATAGTCTCGAAGATAGGATCGTTGATATCTGGGAACAGGGATCCATTTGTTTATAATTTTTATTTTCTCAAATGTATCAGGGTGACTATTCCATAGTTTTTTGAACAAACGGCTACTCCCAGTGGTTTTTTCTCTTACAGTAGATGGAAGTCTCCACACATCAATCCAGCACTCTTTATCAGTTGTAAGATAGTAACGTGTACGTTTAGTGGTAGTAAGAGGGTCGATAGCCATCCTTCTCACCAAAATAATTATTGTGATTTTAATTCATTTTTATAAGTACAAGTACTGTTAGTAGATACATTGTAGTACTTATTTTTATGTATAAAAATAGGTAAGTACTACATTGTATAGCTTTTTACTGATCAATGATATCTCCTAACTAAAGTTTATTTAATGGTAGATAAAATTAAGGATCATTACACTTTCCGATCGTTTGCGATTGGGAAGTGAATCGGGTCAAAAGTACTATGTCTGAATGTCCTGGAGGCAATCCTTTTGATCCTCCGCCTCCTGGTGGTGGAGTGTTTGGTAAAATCGGTGTTTGTTCCTCTAGTTCTCCTGGTTCTGGAACTCTCTGTCCTTCTGGTACTGTTCCCGGTAACTGTTTTTTTAATCCTCAGATTGCTACATGTGATAGCAGTTACTGTTATCAAAATTGTTATAACATCGGCGATCAATCTAGTCTTAGTCAGGAAGATATTTTAGAATGTTGTTTACAAACATCTCCCAATCAACAGGTGTGTGGATCATATTATCCTACTACCTTATCATGCACCGGTTATATGAATGCACTTTTTACTGATGGAGTGTCAAGTACATCCCCTACCACTGTAGAAGATACACTAACAACAGCAAATACTTATCTTAGTAAGCTTACCTGTACCAATCCTTTAGATGCGGGTGCAATAGCTAGTAATATGATGAATGCCTATCTACAGAACATAGCTCTACAACAGGACCCTAGTGGAGAAACTACTGCTGGATGGGATAGCACATGGATAACAGAAGGGCAATACGGTATTTTAAATCAATTAGCAACATTTTGTCAGTATGGACGAGATACATATGCATGTCAAAGTAATATGGAAACATTTTGTACGGGAGCTACAAGAAGTGGACTTACTACACCTAATTCAAACGATAAGTCGGGTACAAGAGCAAGAATGTGTGGTTGCTATATGGATGCTGATATAACTAATTATCCATATATGAATCTTCCTGGAGTGGGAGTAGCTTGTGATAGTATGTGTGGTTCTCAATATACAATTAAAAACGCCGGAGTAGGCTATTGTGATAATACTGTATGTATTATAGATGATGTGAGTATAAATATAGCTAACAGTGTAAACCCCGGAGGAATTACAATAGCAAATGTGTGTGGAAGTGACTGTGGGAGTGAACAAAACGAGAAGTGTAACAGTGAATGCTACATAGGAAATATAACGATAGATGAAAATAAGTCAATAGTTGGAAAGCTAAATTTAGCCCAAAATTGTCAGACATGTGTAGACCAACAAGGAAATCCTATACAATGTCCAGGAAACGGGGCACCATCCCGACAGGGAAGTGGGTGGGGACAAAAAATAGAAAGAGATTACGATAACATGAAAGAAGATTGGGATGGTTGGTTCAGTAAAAACAGAAGGTTAGGACTGGTGATAATAATAACACTACTAGTGTTTTTTATACTATCAATATTCTATCTAATGAGACCGTCGGCAGAACATAAAAGAAAAGAAGAAAAGAGAGAAAGATAAATTGTAGACGAAATTACAGACAATAAAAAGTAAAAATGATATTGGTATACCAATATCATCTTTATTTCTGATTACAGAGAATTACTCTGATCATATAGTAATGGCAAAATGGGTATCACGAAAAGAACTATCCAGTCCATATATCTGGATGGTCAGTTCAGATAAAAAGCTTTCAACTCCAAACCGCTTACTGCAAAATGGAATCAGTCTTATTCCTTCTCAACAGACTAGTTTGTACGCTATGGTACAACTAGAAAAAAGAGGAGGGTGGAAGAGAGGTCGAGTTAAGGTAAATACCAGAATGGGTGCATACACAGACCGTGTAGGTGCAGGTAAAACCTTTGTAGCTATTTCATTAATCCACTTACTAAAACCTCCTCGTTGTAGGGAGTTTGAAGGATGGGCTGATGAAGATGAAATCACATATCATCTAGCATTGGATATGCCTAATACTACAAAACAGTTTCAGCCGTGGATGTATAGCCAAGTAGTTTCCTCTGTTACTATTGATAACCCTGTTCCTAAACTGGGCCTAAACATTTCAGTAGTTTGGTGTCCAGATAATTGTGTTCCCCAGTGGAAATCTGAACTAGACAGAGTCTCGATAGATTATTGGGTAAGCCCTCTCCGTATAACTAAGAAAATATCACTTCCTAAATTTACTAGAACATATACTCATACTAATTGGCTTAGTGATATTGGAAAACCTTCAGTAATTATCATTCGTCCACGTCATATAGAATGGTGGCTTAAAAGTATATCAAAGTCAAAGTATGTACCACACCGAGTTATTATTGACGAGGCAGACACTCTTGGACTAAAAACAGTTAAACATGCTTCTGAGGAAATGGATTTTAGATTTTTATGGGTTGTGTCAAGCACGTGGGAGCAAACACAAAAAACTAGATATTACTATACTACCCTAGATTCATTCCGAGGGTCTCCAAAAAAGCAGTGGACAGATACTCGTTGGATATCAAATGATAAACCTGGATCTATGGGTAATAATGTCGGAGATCGTTGTCCCTCCTGGAACGATGTATTTAATGTTTCTTGTGAACCAATGTATATTGGGGAATGTATAACTCTTCCTCCTGTATTTGAGTTTCGTTACACTGTAATTCTTAATAAAGTTTTTCGAGATATGACTCTTGTAAATAGAGGACTAACTAATGCTATTAATTCTGGTAATCTCCAATTGGTACTACAAACATTAGGTATAGAACCAAAAGGAGGTATTGGCACTCTTTGGAAACAAGTTATGAAGATGTACCGTACCCATATCCAAAATCTAGAAAAAAAGCTCAAAAATGCAAAAAACGATACTACTACTACCGTTGTTATCCAACAAGAAATAGCTGACACACAAAGATCAATCAATCGCGTAAAAGAACAGCATAAAAATCCTATATGTGGTGTCTGTATGGAAAATCCAAAATCTTACAAACCTAGACGATCTCGAGCTATTGTACCATGCTGTCAGTACCTGTTTTGTACTATGTGTGTGATCGAGGCTCTACAATATCGTGCTAGATGCCCCATGTGTAACAAAGATTTAACAGTAAATATGCTTACAATAGAAGCAGAAAAGGATTTAAAATCAGAACTTGAGCCAGAACCCGAAGACATACCACTTACCGAACAAATATGGGATAATAAGTTAAACGCACTAAAAGCTATTGTAAAAAAACGCGTTACTGATAGTAGCGCACAAATAGCATGCAAATTTATCATCTTTAATTATGGATCAAGTAGTAATGCAAGTAGTATCGCCTCTATTCTTAGTGGATGTGGTATTATGATGAAGCATATTTATAGTTCACAAGTTCGTTCTGCAAAAATAATAGCAGCGTTTAATTCTGGAAATGAAGAATGTAGAGCACTATATATGGATGTAGAGACAAACGCATCTGGGTTGAACCTACAGTCAGCAACAGATATAGTATTTATGTGTAGAGTAACAGAAGCACAGTACAATCAGTGCAAAGGTAGAGCGTATAGAATGGGTCGAGGAGTATACAATGATCTATATGAACACCACCTACTGTTTGAAAACGAGTGATACTTCTGATTTACTAACTAATTAGGAGATGATAACTCTAATTAATAGTATTGATTACTAGTGATCATAATTCACGATGTCTGACATACGTAGAAGTCTTATTGCCTTTTCGTTAGGCACTTTAGCCTCTTTAATTACCATTGCATATGTTGGTCAATCATGGAAAACTAAAGGAAAAAGGCGAAAGGATGTTCCTATCGAAAATATTATGATCGGAGTTCCTCTCTTCTACGGATTTACTAACCTAATTGCAGTTGAATTTGTAGAGAGACAGAAAATAACAGGGTGGAAAATCAATGTAACTATCGGACTCTTTGGAGCTGCTATGGGACTATTATTTAGTTTGTTTGGACGTAATAACTTGGGTTTACCTGAGAAGATATTTGGACTTAGCGAAAAGGATAGCTATAAGGTTCATATTTACGCACCTATTCTTTACTTTGCTATTTTTTCTATTGTTGTTGCAACTCTTGATAGGGCAACCGTTCTAAATGGAAAACAAAGATAGTGATAAACTAGAATTTAATATCCAACGGGGAGGATTAGCATGGGTTGGAGCATTAGGAGTGATTACTGGAGTTGGACTTTATGTTTCCTCTCCGAAACAACGCAATCTAGCTACTATTTTATTCGCTGGAGGATGGATTCTTATTGCAGTAAGTGCAGCTGATAAACGTCAACGAGGGTTTTTTATGACAATTGCTGTACTTGCAATCATTCTAGGAGCAGGTACTTCACGTAGATCATTTAATAAAGGAGAAAATGCACCGATGTGGGCGATGATGATCTTCCTATTGGGATGGGGAGGTGTAGCTTTGTTTTCAGGTGATGCTCTGAAATCTAAAAACTCGTGGCGAAAACCTCCAGGTATTATCGGAATCTTGGGAGCTGTAATGGCAGTAACTGGCGTATTTTTGAAACGTAAAGCAGAACAAAACAAGACTACTCCAGCATTTGGACAGGGATTGTTTGTAGGAGGATTTGGATTGGTAGCAACAGCAATTGCAACATCAACGTAAAATACTAAAGCATCTTTCTTTAGTATTTCGTAACTGAAGATCCTTAAATATATATCACTACTAGATAAGTGATTGTACTTTAAATCAAAATGGATAGAACAAAAGAATCAAAACCTGACCTAAATCAAAAGTGTACAACACTTGCAATTTATGTAAAACCAGATCATTACCTAGTTAGTAATCAGACAGCTAGATTAAAAGCCCAATTAATGGGGATATCAACCCTATACACTCGCCCTACTTATTGCGTTACTCGAAAGATGTGTACTTCTAGAATGACTGTTCGATATTACAATGCAAACGGTAAAGAGATGTATGATTTTGCCCTCTAGAACAGAATACTAGATACTATCTAGTATATCACTCTGTAATCAATGTTTCCGTCTTTGATTTTTCCAATTGATTACCACCAGGATTTTATGAGCTCAAACAACAGTAATAAATAAAAACTTATCAAACTCCTGTCTATACGCTAGAATAGCCAAGTAACAATCGTTGATTGCATTAGACTACCATAAAAACGACATACTAAAAATGGGATCTCTTTTTTAGAGTAACAATGTTTTGCAAAAAATTTTGCCCACTCTGGTACTTCCTTTCCGTGGATGTACATTATTTTGTACATGTCGGGTATTGTATACATAATATCAGTAGGTTTATTTAACTCCATACGTACCTTTTCTTCAAAAGAGTAATAAATCATATCCAGTTCAAGTGTAGCTAGTTTGTCACCCTCTTTGTCAATAGTTATTTTAATTGGACTAAAAGTTGCTCTTATCCTCGGGAAAGGATTTTCTGTAGTAAAGAAAGGAAAAATATACTTTGTTTTATCATTACACTGATGGGGTACTCCTTGTCCGATACGTGGACAGTTTGTGCTATCCGGTATTGGATTGGAGAGCACAAACTTATATGAGTCTGTACCTAATTCAATTGTACACTCCTTAATAGACTGGCTATGATCAGTAATGGTAATATTAGCAATAGAATCAGCTCTACGTAAAAAATCTTCAATGCAAAACCTTGAATATGATGTCAAATCGAACTGTTTGTGAAGTGTCCAACTTTTTGTATCAGGATCTTGACAACGAACCTTTCTAAATTCCTGATCTAACTGATTTAACATAGTAGGGGTAAGTTTATAAACATCAGGATGAGCCGTACTGGATGCCATTTCTAGCTAACTATACAACCTCTGCGTAGACTAGTCACTATCGTGATAAGTAATTCTCAAAGTGTAAACTATTTCACATAGAATACTAGATATTTATCTAGTATTATTATTACCCTAAGATATTCAAATTGTAAAGTACTCTATTAGTATTAATAGGCTAAATTATAAATGTATATTAAATTACTAGGACTTAATTCCATCTCACCTCGTTTTCAATATACAACTTTTTAGCCTTTTAAACCATCAATATTAACTCAATTATCCATAAAATTTCCGGTCCGTCACATTGACTCTTTTTCTCCATCCCAGTTATTCATGAACCATTGGTATATTTCTATCGACACACCACCTAATTGTTTTCAGCATTTCTGTCATCCCAATACATCCTCTTCCAATCCACGCATGACCGTCATGTGATGAACCTTTTGCCCACTGAGCATCGTTAAGATGGATTAATCCAATTGATTCAGCACCTGTAAGTGTAGAAAAAGTAGACAAGTATTCGTACGGTTGATATCCAGCAGCAAAAACATGACAAGTATCCACACATATTTTGAATCTCTTTCGTTGTTCTATCGTGAAACGAAGATAGAACTCCGCTAATGTTTCTAGTGTACCACACAGTTCAGTCCCTTTATCACAAGGTGTTTCTAAAAGCAATGGACACCGTTCAGTCGCTGCATCTAATACAGACAGTATGCTGTAATACATTTGATCATATGCATCTTTTTCTGACAACTCCATTGCTTTTCCAGTGTGAACAACAACCCCACACCCATCTGTAACATTTGTAAGCTCGAGATCCTCCTGAAGTATATTTGTCGCCCACGGACATGGATCTTTGTCCAAAGTCTTTCTTCCACATGGATGGCAAAGATTAATTGTGTATGGAGAATGTGTAAAATATTTTATTTTATGCTGATATATAAACGACACGGTTTCTGCAATGTCCTTATCTTTTAACTTTATACTACGTGCTCCACGATTTCCACGCATAAAAATTTGACACGGTCGTGTATATATCCCATTACTATAAAAATCAAGTAAACTTTTGTACACACTTCCACCAATTTTATGTGTGTGTGCTCCTATTACTGGCAATAATAAAGTTAGTTCTGCTTTTTCCTGAATAGTATAAATACATGGCTTTGCCACTTGTAGGAGTAAACTAAGGAATGGTTGGTGATCATATTCCGTTACCTCTAGATCATAGGTCAATGTACGCTGTTGAAAAGGAAGTACAACCCCAATTTTCTTTGGGTTATATCCAGATGCACGTGCTAACGCAAGATAGGCACAAAGTTGAAGCAAGGTACCATTTTTCATTGATATGGATTCAAATTTTGTTGTTGTCTTTATGTCATAGATTTCAGATACTCCTACGGTAACAAGATCTGGATGACCCATTACCACATCATGGATATATTCTTGATCATATAGTATTTTTTTATCGTCCAGGTCATCGGCAACGTATTTGCTGATATTTACAAACCGACCCATCGAGTCGTATATATCTTTTTTAGAAACCGTCTCTGAAATGTCGTCATCTGTGTAAAGATGACTGGTCTCTAAATAAAGTTTGTAAATGTTATCTTTCCATTCGTGTTTTAACATGGCACGTATGAGATGCTCGGTAAAAATTCCGAAGTGACTGAAAGCCCAGCCGTATTTCTTTTTCAATGTATACACAAATGGTGGATAGCGAACCGTTTTCTTTGAACTAAGTATTTGTTCAATATTAGATGGTAGCAACCCATCTTTTATTATTTTAGTAGTATTAGGGACCAAAGGATCGGTGATTTGACGTACGCGTAACATATTGTAAGTGTTCTTTTTAGTCTAAACTATGATGACAGATCTTTTTTCCACACATATATCTCTCTGCCCCATTTAAACCAAAATAGGGCACCTTTTCAATAACAAGAAAACTCAGTAAATACCGTACTATACTCGTCTTAGTAGACGTACTAAACAACAACGAAATTCATTTTTATTGCGGTATCATACCACATACCATAATACACAGAATACTAGATATCTATCTAGTATTATTATTACACTAACCTATTAAATTTAGATCCTATGATTTCACAAAACAGTCTATTTCTTCTAGTGGAAACGATTTCGGTATTGACATCTTATGCGTCCAAAACCGCTCCGGATAGCCAGATGAACAGTAATATAGTTGCTTACCATCCTCGTTATAGAAGTCAATCGTGTCGTTTGTTCCACCACTCAATATTTTGTATTTACGACCCTTCCAGTGACAGTACATGACAAAAAAAGGCTCCGGCTCTGACTTGTTTATATGTTCTAGTAATCTTTAGTTTTTCTTGGGTTTACTTCTTACGCCCTCCCTTTTTCTTGGGGGGTTCTTCTTCCTCATCCGACTCATCCAAAAGACCATCAAGGTCAGATTCGTCCTCACCACTACCTT
>SDBT01007208.1_pt1 | contig 18340 bp, 12 predicted proteins | sample 2277101 | NCBI WGS metagenome assembly SDBT01 (sample SAMN10404973, study PRJNA504765) | marine sediment metagenome | isolation source: marine sediment core GS10_PC15, 103 cmbsf | place: Arctic Ocean: Southern Knipovich Ridge | collected 2010
GGTTTATGATCGCAGGACTCAGGGCGACATAAGCATGAACAGCCTATTTGATAATCAAGCTGTAGCGGTCGATAAGAATGGAGACCCCATCATGAGGAAGGAGCCCGCAGCTGCTCTTGCAGTTAATCTCATGATGAAGAAGCGCAAGGATGACATACGAAGGATGTTCCTGGCTACTCGTGAATCAAGAGCTAAGTACAAGAAGATTGATTCAGAGGATATCACGACACAGCTGTCCCGAATTAGAGATGAGATGGAACGCCAGGCCAAGAAACTACCACCCGTAGGGGATGTTCTGGATGTTAAGATCGATACAGAAGAAGGCAGAAAATACCTTCCAATACCTGAAGGCGTCGAGCCGGGCCTCGCTGATTGAGGATACTAAAGGTCTACCCACGTGGACTAAAGCAGCTCTCCTAACAGCATTCGCAGGTTCTCAAATTGGAATAGCTGTACATGTACACAGTCGATTTAGTGACGAGTTCCATGCTCCTCCGCAAATGCATAAGGCCTGGGCTGAGATTCAAAAGCGGAATGAGTCAGATCACACCATGACAATGCGTAGGCAGTATACTGATTTCGGATCTCCTTGGAGGGGCATAATTCAGAAGGCAGCGCGATTAAACATTGGGATGCCAAAGCAGACAGGAGAGTTTGCAGAGCGAACTGTATTTGAGAAAGCAAAGCAATTCTTTAAGGTGGGTGTCGCAGGAAATACTCCATATAAGAAGATACCAGAGGTAGCGCCCATATATCCTAGGACATCACTCCCTGGTGAATACACTACCATGGCTACCACTGCAGCCAGAAGTCCTAAATATCCAAAACAAATCTTTAGAGAATTACGAGATATGAAAAGAAGAGGTACGCTAATAACAACTAAGACCATGCCAGGAGGAAAAGATATTCCTCTTTTTCATGGATTAGAGTTTAGTGGAGGACGAGCAGGAATTGAGGGTGTGAATTCTGTAGAAAGATCCGCAGCTTTGATGAGGAGAATACAAAGGGGAGTCATAGGTAATCAATTATCTCAATCCTCCAATCCTATTGGTTCGATAGGTATCATCACAAGATCTAATGTTCAGATGGCATTTCGTGGTGATATAAATTCAGCAGCGTATGGTAAATACAGATATGTAGTTAAACAGAATTTATATATTCCACACGTAGATGGTGCTGCTAGACTTCAATCTTTATCTGGGTATAAACCACCTAATATAGCAACCCGTGGGGTTTATGATGAAATGGTAGCAACACCTAGTGCAGTAACTGGCGTGTGGTCTAAGAGCGATCCAGAGAGCATAAGAACTGGAAAGGAGCTGGCCAAAAGGCTAGGAGTTCCGACTCATGTTGTTGAGGATAAAACCACCATTCAGCAGATGTTCCCAAAGCAGTGGAATAAGATCAGGAACCCAGAAGTGACACCTAGAAATACAATAAGACCAACCATACCTACCATTGATACTTCCGCTCATGTAACACTCGCTGCACATGAAAGCAAAATTGGACATACCAAGTATGGCAACGCAAAGACGCCATCCCACCTATTCAAAGATTTGATATGATAAACACCTTGCAAGGAACTAGCAAAATTGCCCCAACTGCTAAAGATACTCTTGAACCTAGGCCAGGATCAGGATACCTTATGGGAATAAGACTGACTCGGGAAATAAACAAAAGCATTGTCCGAGTTGATGTCACTAGAATGACATCCCCGTCTACCCATGTTCCTTCCCTTTTTGATAAGACAGACGTTCCCTCACATCCATTCGGAGGATTGATCTAATATGCGACAAACAATGGGACTCCCAAAGAGTCCAGGCAGAGGTGGTCGATTTATCGGAGCAATAATGGGCGGATTGGGAAACCTTGCTAGGAAGTCTGTACAGCGCGCCACCAATATGAAGGTTAGTGATTACATGATTAGAGGAACTGCTGATATCGCTGCTACTATAGGTCGCGGTGCATACCATACCGCTGCAGGTGCTAGTAGAGCACGCAGTGCATTGCACCTCAGAGGCCGAATGGGTGTTCATTCGAATCCTCGAGTAATGGGCCTTCCGCGAAATGTAAGAAGATATGAGAACGTCACAGAGAGAAGAGCTGAGATAGCGGGAATTAAAGCTGGATTTGAATCAGGAGGAAGGCAAGCTGGAATTAATGTCCTCAATACAGCTAAGGGCGCGGGACGTCGCTCAGGAAGACTAGCACTTGGTGCACATCGTAGAATAGGAGCACCAGTTGCTGGTTTGATAACTCATCCTGGAATGAGAGGAACATTCGCTAGACGAGGCTTAATAGGAGGTGCTGGCGTTGCAGGACTAACTGTTGGTTCCTACAAAGGAGTAGCATCTATGAGAATGCCTGGACCTGATCTAGGTAGCCAGCAAGGTATGTCCTTCTATGGTCCAGGATACTACACCTGGGCTAAGGGCCCAGGATCTGGAATGCCATCCAATCATCTATCTACACAGGGACTTACTCAATCACTCCATCGTATGAGACATAGATAATGCCACACAATAAAATAGACACCGAATGGGATCCTTCTGTCGATTACACTATGGTTTGTAGACACGGTAATGATCGTGGAGGAAAGCTTCGCTTAATGGCTCCCATATATACAATGGGAGATCCAGAAGAAGCAAAGAAGAGGCCACCTAAAGAGTTCTATCACTATCAACCACTTAGCTGTGCTGGATGTAAGGTGCTAGCTTCTTCTGAGGCATATAGCACTCTGGTAATTGCTTGGGAATATCCCATCACTGAATCCGGAAATGGAATGCTTACATTATGGTTTAAGCATGATATTTTAGTCATTGTACAAGATGAGTATGGACAAGAGAGAAGGGAACGTGTACTTGGCCAGGAACAAGCATGGATGATGTACAAGTCACTTGATAAAAGTATGATTCGACACAGGAATCCAGAGGATAAGATCTAATGCCAGATGAACGCGGAGCGGAATTCAGAGGCTTAGGAGCTTCTGATCTTCTAGGTCTTACTCCTCAGTCCCAATTTGAACTAGCTAAGTGGAGAATCCTCTATAGTCCAGGTATGTGGTCTAAGGCTACTACGCAAGGATTGAACTGGCCAGGCACTATGCTATTTGGTAGAAGTGCAGTTCGTGGTGTATATGGAGGCATGGGCGACTTTGCTGAGCGTGGTGGACACAAGCGAACTGGTAGCATTCTTAGGGGAGCTGGAACGTTCTTCGGAGGATATGGTGATCGTCAACCCGCAGGTATGTTTGGTCCTACTCCAATTATGTATCGAGGTCCATTAGATACAGCATTCTCAAGTGGACGAGGATTTTCAGCAGCTAGGGCTGGGATCGCTGATGACATCGTGAGAAGGAAAGTGCGAGAGGCAGCGGTAGGTGGGATAGAGTTCGGTGGTCGCACCTTCTATGATTTTCAATATGGAGGTCCAAGCGCCCAACCATCCACACATGGCACTACATATCGTGGAAAAATGTCTGGTCCGGGATTTGCTGCTACCTATAGACAAATTCCAGTTACAGAGTCATTGCCTCATAAGGAGTATGCAGCTTGGACAGCAGCCCAGCAGAGGCTTGCAAATAGACAAGCTATGGGTATATCTGTTAAACACATTGCCCTTCGTACGATGGGGGTTATATCAACAGCCGCGACAGTGGGATTAGCATTTGAACTTGCAGCTTTAGTAGGATATGGTGCTGTTGTTGGAGCCATGTCCTTGAGTCAAAAGCTATCAGGAGCTAACTTCATGGATTTCGGTAGTGGACAATTCAGAGCAGCTCAGACACAAGGAGCTACAACTGAAAGACAGCGTGCATTACAGGCAATCCAAGCACATCATCTTAACGCCAGGAGATTCATAGGCAACGAAGCTGGATTGATGCACTCTTAGGAGACAAAATGGGAAAGATATTCCGACCTAAGCAAGTACCAATCTTGACCAGGGGGAGATTTCAACACGCAGCCTTTGGTGCTATTCTGGTAGGATTATTTGGATTTGTAGCTCACTGGCTTGGATGGGGAACATTCAGCGAGGGAGCACAGTGGGGAATTGTGGCCGCATTTATATATGGAATCGTATGGGAAATGATGACACCAATACTAGCTGTTAAGTTTAAGTGGGCACACCCATTTGGAGATTTCATAGACATGTTTGCATACTATATTGGGGCAGTATTAGCAGCAGTACCATTGCATTACTTAAAGTTTCTAGAATGAAAGGACATATCATGGAACACATAAAGATTAAGATCATCGTGGCTATCGATGAAGATGGAAACGAAGAAGAGCGCGAAGTTAACCTGGATCAGGCTATTGCCTTCCTGAAGAATCAGTTAGAAGGACTGGAGCAGGTGAAGAGACAGAAGAAGAACTTGGACCTTGAGAGAGCTCAGCGGTTGATGAAAGAAGCAGAGGAGGCAATGCGGAAAGCTCAGGAGAAGGAGTATGAGGACAGTGATGACATTACTATTCCTAATCCTTGGGGCACCCAGCCATATACACCAGGAACTCCTATATGGATAGATACAACAAAGCCATTCATACATACAGATACTATCTCAACTCCAAACATCACTTGGGGTGGGACTAGTACAGGCACATCAACTGATATTACGTATACTAACTGTGATAGTACCTCATTTGATAACACCACTAATGCCTTTACCATTGTGGAGAACTAATGGTTTCAGCAGCTGATCAGAAGGTATATGAACTCATCAAAGATCCAGTAAAGTGGTGTGAGTACTACTTGAAGGATCCCACTGATCCTCAGAAGCCATTGCATTTGCGTCACTATCAGAAAGACATCCTTCGATGTAGAGATAAGAAGAAGGTTCTTCGTATGGCTCGACGTCTTGGTAAGACCGTTGCTATGGTTTGTGAGATCCTATGGAAGGCTACCACCTTCAATAATAAGCAGATCTTGGTAATCACACCATATCAGGCACAGATTGAGCTTATCTTCAGTTTCATTGAAACTATGCTGAAAGATGTACCAGAACTACAGGGGGCCTTCAGGGTTCGAAGGTCCCCCTTTCACATCATTGAGGTGACTAATGGTTCAGTCATTAAGGGATTCACTGCCGGAACCAGGTCTGGACAGAAGGGTGAGGGAGTTAGAGGGCAGGATGCTACCGATATGTACATGGATGAGGTCGACTACATGGGAAGTACAGCTATCAATGCCATCAAGGCTATTGAGCTGTCACGACCAGATGTATCAATCTGGGCATCTTCTACTCCAAGAGGAATCAGAGAGCAGTTCTACCAATGGTGTACAGACAAGAGCTTAGGATTCACGGAGTTTCAGTACACAGCTGAGGTGCTACCTCATTGGACTGAGGAATTCGGCAGGCGACTTAGAGCTGAATGTACTGATCTGAATCAGTACGTGCAGGAATACATGGCTGAATGGGGACATGAGGCACAGGGAGTGTTCCCACCAGAGCTATTGGATAGAGCCAAGAGAAACTATCGTTATGTTGATTGGCAGGATTTTAAGGGTCAGTTTCATAAGGGGTGCTTAAGTGAAGCTAGACCAAGTGAGAACATATATGTCATGGGTGTGGATTGGAATGGAGAGGGAGTCGGCACGAGAATTGTTGTACTTGAATGGATCCTATCTCATCCTGATGTGTCTATGATCAATAAGATTAGAGTGTTCTATCATGAGAACATCTCAGAGACACTGAATGCCAGGGGCATCAAGCATCACAGTAACTTGAAATCCGTAACTCGAGTCATAGAGGTAGCTGAGCAGTATAGATGCAAATACATCTATCTAGACAAGGGGTATGGACATACTAACTTTGAATTGATCCTAAAGAACATGGGCAATTCCGCGACTGAGAGATTTAAGGAGATTGATTTCAATGGTAGAACTAAGATCATCCGACCAGACAATCGCACAGAAGAGAAATGGACTAAGGAGTTCATGGTTGGATCGGCAGCACGTTTCCTAGAGAATGACATGATCATTCTTCCTAACTTTGAAGATGATCGGTATGCGTTGGTTGGTCAGATGCGAGACTACCGAGTAGAGAAAGAAACCGCAACGGGCAGAAAGAAGTACGTAGATGTCAATGAAGATAGCCTCATAGCTATGCTCTTGGGTCTACATGCTTTTGTGATGGAGTATTCAGAGTTTACACAGATCAATCGAAACATAAACGACTTTGGATATGCTAAGGGCCTGAGAGAGATCCCCATAAGAGAGACAGGGGATGGAAATGAGGGCTTCAAGAAGATGTTCTCTGATAGTACTGAGAGAGGGCCAGCTTTTGAGGACTTGGCAGCAAAGCATCATATGGACTATAGATACACAAGAGATTACCGAGATGCGAATGATCGTGGTCCAGATCTAGACACTTATGATACAGGCAGGAGATCACGAACCGTGAATCGTATATCTAACCCAAGAAGAACGAATCTTGGAGGATCTAGAGGTCGTGGGACGAGAAGGGGCTTTTAATGGGTTGGAGAAGAGGTAGACCAGTTGATGCACTAACTGCACCAGCTGAAAAGAACATCAAGACAGGTCCAACTGAATTAGACTCTGCTGCTGCAAGGATAGCTGCGCCTGCTGATTTAGAGTGTAGGAGTATTGGTTTTGTTCCCGCTCCTGGCAACGCAGGCACCGTATATATTGGAGGACTTGACGTAAGCTCTGCTAGTGGACTGCCCGTTCCTGATACAGGTATAGCTCTGGATATCAATCATGTTAAGAACCCCGCATATGGCATAGCGGACACATCTGGAGATGCAGTAAGATGGATCAGCATATTATAGGTAACCATTCATGGCTATAAGATTCGGAATATCAGCAGCATCAGGTGTAGGTGGGGGAATCAATGACCACGGTCAACTGAATGGTCTTGCTGATGATGACCACACACAATACACACTGGCTGATGGAACCAGACCATTCACTGGAACAGTGGGTGGTATCACTCCTGTTGCTGACGCTGATCTAGTTACTAAAGCATACGTAGATAGCAACATTGAGGAGACTATCTCTGCCAGTGGTATACATTTCGCCGCCTCGGGACACACTCATGCCCTAGACGATCTCACAGACGTATCCACTGCTGGTGATGACGCACCAGACAATCAAGATGTACTCACGTGGTTCTCTGCTTCAGGTATGTGGATCCCCGCTCCCGCCAGTGGTAGTTCTGCTAATCTTGCCCTTGATGATCTCACAGACGTAACCATCACCTCCCCTCAGGGCGATCACATCCTCGCTTACATCAATGGTGAGTGGGTAAATGTTCCTTCTGGTCATGTTCATCTAGAAGAGGACATTGTTGATCTTGGTAGCTATGCTTTAGACAATCATGAGCATACTCTGGATGATCTCACCGATGTGAGTTCATCTGGTAATAATTCCCCACTAGATGGGGAAGTATTGATATGGGTTGATTCGTCTGGAAGATGGATCCCCGCAGCACAGACAGGTGATCCTCAAGTACTCAACGATCTACTAGATGTAACCATCACTTCCCCACAGGGTGATCACGTTCTTGCGTATATCAATGGAGAGTGGGTCAATGCGCCATCTGGGCATACGCACCTAGAAGAAGACATACTAGATCTCCAGAATTACTCCCTATCTAATCACCAACACAACTTAGATGATCTCACTGATGTAGATACATCAGGAGATAACACACCAGCCGATAATCAAGTTCTGACTTGGTTTGATGCTTCTGGTCGATGGGTGCCAGCCGATGCCACGGGAGGCGGCGGTGGTGGTGCCACAGAACTTGACGACCTAACCGACGTAACCATTACATCTCCTCTTCCTGATGAGGTTCTGAGTTACGATGGAGCCCAGTGGGTTAACAAACGGATTGAAACTGGACTATGGGATCCTTCTAATCTACCTAGTGGTGTCATTTGGCTAGATCCAACTGGCCTAGCTGGGCATACAGAAAATGATGAGATTCTATTCTGGCATGAGAAGCTCAATGACTTCCATGCGGTTCAAACCACACCTAACGGACCACGCTATGAAGATCCAGATCTAAACGAAGGACAGAATGGCTGGGGAATGATCAGGACAGATGATTTTGATCTCCTTGAATTTCCAACATGGTCAGAGCCAACTGGCTCTTTCTTCTTCACATATGTTTTCAATGCTGATACGGATCAAGCCCTACTTCAGTATATATTCTCAGCTACTCCGGATGGATCAGTTCATGATCTTTCTTTGTTCTATGGATCTAACGTCACGGGTAAGATGGGATGGAGAGACAGCAGTCAGTCGATCATTACACTCAATGATGAACCTAATCCCGGAGTTCTGCATGTAGTCTCTTGGTTATTTGATGCTGTAGCGGGCAGCGGATTCATATACATTGATGGATCGTACGCATCGGAAGGAGTGTATGTACCATCATCTATAACGGCAGATCCTAATTTCGGTGCAGGTCCAACTGGATCAAATGGCTTTGGTGGTAGGATAGGTGAGTTCATTGTAGCCAATGCTTTCCCATCAGTTGAAGAGAGACAGAAGACTGAGGGATACCTAGCGCACAAGTGGTTCATAGCCAGCGGACTTCCTTCTGACCATCCCTATGTGCATTCTCCTCCTGGACTAATAACCACTTTAGGTGAGCTGACGGATGTAACACTCACAGCTACTGCTAGTGGTGATATTCTAGAATACGATGGTGATGTGTGGATCAATACAGTACATACGCCACCATCTCATACTCATGAGGATCTTTCATCAACGGGCCACACTCATCTCACAGAAGACATACTTGATACTCAATTGAACCTCATCAAGAATGGTTCATTCGAGAGATTAGATCCCAAGGGAGAGAAGATCTTTGAATGGTGGGAGAATGTCAATGAAGACATTTGGACTCCTGCTATTGATCAAACAGGTATAGCTCTATGGTTGAGAGCCGATGATCTTGATCCATTATGGGATGATGGTGAGCTATTCAATGTCTGGCCAGAGGCTGGGCCTAGTGGGGCTACTCTAACAACAGTATCATCTCAAAGAATGACCTTCCATACTAATGTAGTTAATGGACTACCTGTTGCTAGAGGCATCGGAGCCAATGATCATATAAATCATGCTACTCTTAGTTTTCCTGCTACAACCGACTATTCAGTATTTTGGACAGCAAATATAGTAGAAGGTACAACTGGAGCTGAGATTATGATTAAACCTGAAGAGGACCTTCAGTTTTTGAGTACAGCTAGTCCTGATAACATGGGATATAGGGCTTCTGGAGACTCCCATACATTTGGCCCCATCAGACAAGGTGAATGGTTGGTAGTTAGTCAAGAATTAAGTGCCACAAATGCAAGTGGAGTTATTAGAAGGAATGGTATATTTCTTGGGGAGCAAGCATATACAGCCACGGCCTTGAACGCTGACGTTGGTATATGTGCCAATAATAATGGCGGCAATGCTATTACTGGTGATTTACAAGAGCTCATTTTCTTAACTCATGATATTGAAGACTTCGAGAGACAGAGAATGGAGGGATATCTTGCGTATCGCGTCAATATTCAGAATGTCTTGGCTGCTGATCATCCCTATAGACTGAATACACCAAAGACATTTGGAGCATCGACATCAACATCAGATTCTTCTGTTGGAGCTCAGGCCGCTGAAGTTAGTGGATCTCTATATGCTATCCGACAGAATGATGTTCCTCTCTTATCTGAATATCAGATGCTATCTTTACAGGCCAAGAGCGATCAGGCTCTACCAACGGGAATCATTGATCTTCACTTCAAGGATGATAGTCATGCTCTCATTCAGACAATAACTCTGAATACTCCAGTGCTGACTAGTTCATATGTTCGTTATAGTGATGATGGAACTTGGGCATGGGTTATAGCACCATCTGGCGCGGATCCAGTTTCCAACAACCTATACAATCCTAATGCTAAGTTAGTCGATATAGCCATCCATGCTAATGACAAGACGGTCCAGATAGATGAAGTCATGATGGAGGCCGTATCCGCCAGTGGTACGGATGGAGTATGGGATAACTTCTACAACACCACAGAGGCTCCTAGTACATTCTATGATTCCATATTGGTGGATGATGATAGAATAATGATTGGTGGAGAGCAGGTAGTTGATGGGGCTATTGCTGGATCAGGAGCTGGATTCAAATTTGATATAGAGACCGGAATAGCTGAAATCAACAAGATGGCTGGAATCTTGGAGGTTCAGAGAAGAGAAACTGGACCTTATGTCATCAATAAAATCGAGAGGCAGGATTGGCAGCCTACAGCTAGTAGCATGTGGGTGCACTTAGATGAAGATCCTCTATATCTTGGAGGGGTAGAGCATAATAACTTCAGAATAAGAAGACCAGAGACACTAAGACGATTCAAGATAGAATATCATGATCCTGATACAACGGGATACATCAAATGGGATGATCAACCGTTCCAACTAGAGGAAATAGATGGGGTTAAGTTTTGGGTAACGTCTCTTGATAGGAGAAACGTAGCTGGATCCCCACTTGGAACAGGAGTGCGTGCTACCGATCTATCATCACTAGATTTCGACAAGTTCACGTGTGTTAAGGATTGGGATACACTTCCAATATGGAATGGATGCGTGGGAGCTATCAATTTCAGAGTTGATGATGGACACGTGGTGACCGCAACGGGGCATGCTCCTGTTCTTGATAACTGGGATGTCAACATGAGTCATTACATTCCAACCAATAGAATCGAAACTGCGGATAGAGTAACGTGGGAGCATCTAAGACGACTTGTGGATACGGGGCATGAAGTATCCAGTCATGCTAGAAGTTTGGCAGTCATGGTAGGATATGAAGGTGGGAATGGACAGCAGGGCTATCTGGATCCGAAGTATCAGGGAACTGGCGCATCGGGAATTAACTGGGTGACTGATCAGATTGTGAACTCCAAGCGCATACTTGAAGATGGTATCAGGTGGTTCAATGTCGAAAATGAAACCGATAGACTTGACTATGAATGTAAGGGGTTTGCATATCCTGGCCACTTAAGAGATGGATTTGTGACGAGTTTGGTAGCTCAAACATATGACTACGGATGTGATGGTGATTCGGTCATTACGGGTAGTTCTGGAGTCATCCATGGAATAATGGGAGCCAATGATTCAGCCTATCCATCATGGAACAATCTTCGTATAGCGGAGATAAGTAAACCAATAGGTGCCCCGAATTGGTTCTTTAATGCAACTGGAAATTATGCTGATGTATATACAGCCGTGACGGCCGATTTAGATAAATGGGATTATAGTGATGATGGTGATCCTGTGGTTAGATTCAATCCCATATTGCAGATATCATGGCATAGTGATGCGGACGTTTTGCCTCTTCAACTTAACTGGGCAATGGAAGCCATACGTGATCACAGTTCAAAATGGTGGGTTGACTCAATGGCCAATATTATTGACTATTGGAAGAAGGCCCACAGGCAATCTAACAAGAATCTAGGTGCAAACTAATGCCAGGTAAAAAGGGTATAGATACACGGACAGAGAGAGATTTCCTAGAATACAATCCTGATATAACCAGGACTAGGGAACGTGTTGTGTCTGATGATGTAGAGAATCGAACCAAACCACTCAAAGAACTCCAGCCTGATGATATAAGCTTCATTGATGATCTGAAGATTATAGATCAGAAGATCATAGATCTTCGTACCCTCCTGGATGACCAGCAGGCACTTCTTGCTTTGACTATAGATGCGGACGCCAGACCGGACGTCAAAGAGGCTCTAGATTACTTCTTGGGATTGAATGACGTATTCAAGACACTATCTGATGCATCATTTGCTTCTCGTAGTACTCCTACAATCACATTCCCTGTATATATTCATGCTTACGATACACTTAGAGATGGAGTGATGCGCAATATTGGCGGTGAGGCATTTGCCATTGGTAGTACAGATGAGACAAATGCACTGACATCTCAAATCAAGGCATTTGACAATGCTCGCGTATTGCAATTGGCTGCCTATTGGATTTTAGGGATAGTTCTGGATTTCGTGGGCAAGAAGGTAATTCCAGGATTTCCCCCTCCTCTTAACAAGCTGAAGGATAAGTTCAAGAGCTGGGCCAAGAAGATGATTAACAGTGCGATATCTAAGCAACCAGCAGAACCTAGTCTTGGCATAAGAGAGAAGGACGACGAAGGTAACATACTACACAACGAAGAACCATTCAGTGCCGAAGATGGCCTCTACGGGCTTATCAGTAGGGATGGTACGTCTCCTCCCTCAACCCCTAAGCCGATAGCTCCTGTGGAGGCCCTAGGGCACGCTGAGAGGATTATAACCTTTGTTCATGAGAGAGCAAGACAGGGTAAGACCCCAGGAGCCAATCCATCAGCGTTCTATGTCAGGCCCATGTATGATATGGCCTACGATACTCATATCTCGACCAAGGTTCTGGTTCAGGTGACTGGAATGGGATCTGTGGAATCCAAGACCACCCTCCAGGATAATGCCCAGAAGTTCTTTGATATCATATCGTTACAGGATCTCAAATTCCGATCTGGGTTCATAGGTGGAGATATCCGTCGCTATTCTGAGCTATTGGGAGACAGTCAATCCGAGCATAGTCTAAGTGCCTCTACCGTATACCAGGCAGTTAAGGGTTATGGCCAGGATACGTTCATTCGCTTGCTAGACTCCATGCAGGGGATGCTCAGGTACTGGTATACCAGTCCAGATGCAGTTTGTTGCTTCATCACCTTCATGGGACAGCTAGGAACTATAGACAAGTCCGTACTTTACACGATGCGAGGAATCCTCCTATATCTCATAGGTAAGGAGGCGGATAAGACCCAATTTGTTCTGGATCCTATCTCTGAGATATTGAACATGCTGGTCTTAGCTCTGTCATCTAGAGTTGGGGCAGTGCTGGATAGCATCTTCCAAAGAGCCATACTGAAGGTGAATAGGATCATAGATCTGGTACAAGATGAGGATGTTGTATCCAACTGCTCTCCTCTTGATGATTTACTTGCAATTCTAGCTGGAGCTGTCTTGACTATCAACATAGAAATCAGTGGTTTAGTGCAATCACTGATTGCAGACTTTGGCTTGAGGGATGGAAAGCTAGAAAGGACAACCGGAGACCTGGAAAAGAAGCAGAGACTTGAGAGGTTTTTGAGAATAGTAAATGTTATAATTAACGCATTGGAAACAGGTGAGTTATGCCAGAATACACAGGATCGAACTGTCCCGGTTCCTGCGCCAACCATAGATGAAATAGAACGGTTCTTGGCGCAGGGGCTTTTGCCTGAGTTTGAGGAATCTCAAAGAAGCAGAGATTTCATCATTGAAAAGTATGGTAGAGATCCACTTACCGGACAAACAGTCGGTAGCATTTCAGCTAGTAATTTACTCACCGATACTGCAGAGATAATAAGAAAGACTATTGATGGCTGTGGAGATGCTATAAATGATAGGACACTTGAACAAATCATCAAACGAGTTAGAGATCGTGGGAACCTATAATGCCTAGTATATGGGGATATGAGATTAGACTACCATGGAAAAGTAAGTCAGTTGCTCCTCCTGTTGTGGTAGATGAGCACGCTGAGCCTGCTAAAATTGTAAATACAGTCAGAAGTAAGCAACTGGTTTACAATACATCAGGGAGAAGCACCGACTTTCAAGAGTCGGACTACAATCTTACTGATGTGGCTGGAGCTGTTGACACTGAGTCTTACTTTAGAGTCGCTGTAGACAAATTCGTACATGAGGTATGGAAGAATGGGTGGGCTTTTGTTGGGAAGGAAGCAGATGCCATAGCTTATGTGAAGAGACGATTCCATCAGATGGCTATGGTTAGTGACCAACCAACCAGTGACCTATTTGATGATATGGCTCGTCAGTTAGTCATGTATAGTAATGCGTTTGTCGAGAAGCGCAGAAACGACGAAGCTTCGGGTGGTAGAAGATGGACCAGGTTTGATGGGAAGGAAATGATACCCATTGCTGGTCTCTTTGTTCTAGATGCCACCTCCATGGAAATAGCTAGAGCTGATAATGGTAAGCCCCTGCGATACAAGCAGAATATACACTCAGCTGCCAGTAGGCAGAATCCTGAATGGCCACCTACGGATATGTGCCATATCCATTACTCTAGACAAAGAGGATTAGCATTTGGTACTCCTTTCATAGTTCCGACCCTAGATGATATCAGGGCCTTGAGGAACATGGAGCAGAATATTGAGATTCTGGTCTTTCAGCATGCCGTTCCTCTGTACTTGTACAAGATAGGATCAGAAGAGCGTCCCCTCCAAGAGGGAGAGATCGAAGCTCTAGAATCCAAGATTGAGGAGATGCCAAAACATGGAGTACTGATTGTGTCTGAAAGGCACTCAGTAGAATCCATTGGTGCGGAAGGGGAGTCTATCAGGGCCGAAGGGTACCTGGAATACTTCAAGAACCGAGTTCTTTCTGGATTGAGATTGGGTGCCGTGGTGGTTGGAGAGGGCAACACTGCCAATCGATCAACAGCATCTACTATTAATGCTATCGTGCAGGATGTAGCTCATACATTCCAGAAGAGACTCAAGATATTCATAGATTTGATCATAGCGGAGATACTTGCTGAGGGTGGATTTGAATGGGATGTCGCTCAATTCGATAAGCTAGTTGAGGTGTTCATTCCCGAGATTGACCTTGAGAAGAAGATCGCAAAAGAGAATAACATCCTAGAGCTGTGGACAGGTAATGCTCTGACTACAGCTGAGATGAGAAGAGACATAGGACGCGATCCATATTCAGATGAGGACTGGGAAGATACCTACTGGAAGAAGATAGGAGAGCCCAAGGCTCTCATTCAGGCACTTGATGAGAAGTATGTCACCACAGGAGACAACACCGGAGCATCCTTAGTTGGTTCTGCGGCCTCTAGTGTCAGCAAGTCTGTCAAGAATAAGAATGCCCCATCCAATCAGCATGGGACGAGATCTGCTCCTAAGCTCAATAAAGACAACATCTTAGAGGTAGAGGATGAGCTAGGGGAGACAGTCTCTTCTGACTATGCTCTCCTTCTAGCCAAGATGGGCTACAGGGGATATCTCAGCAAGATGACGAAGATCTATTCCGATTTGAAGCAGGACGTAGCTGTTCGTGTGGACAGCAACAAACCCAGCAAGCAGAAGATGATTGCCCCAACAGTAAAACTAGCAATGAGTTCTATGCTTGATGTTACCAAGATTTATGTCTCCAATGCATTTAGGGATGGTGCTGAGGACTCGGGATATCGAGGACTGGCAGAGCACCTAGGGATGGAGATGATCAAGGACGAAACGCTGTCGGATGTTGTTCGATTTGCAAAAGACGTACAAAGTGTGATAGACAAAGTCCTGGATGATGAGAATAGTAGTGCTCTTAGCCTCATAAGTAAACTAGAGGCAATGGAATATAGGGTTGATTTTATGGCAAGAACTCAATTGAGTAAAGCTTACAACCAAGGCTTTGCCAAAGGCTCTATGTCCTTAAATAACAACATGGTAGAAGTTAAGAAGAATACCAAAGAAGAAGATGGATGTGAGATAGGAAGCGTGGTAATAAACCTAAGCGATCCAGAAGTCGCTGTTGCACTGCCCCCTTACCATCCAAACTGTACGTGTGTAATACAAAGAGGCGCATAGACTTGAAGTGCCCATCGTAATTTGTTAGTATTTCAAACAGTAGGAGGCCAGCCGTGAAGAATGGTATGAGATTTGAGGACACAGTCAGAACCAAGATAAGCTTGGAACTGACCGAGGCTCAAAATGTGGCACTCAAGCGGGTATTGGATGATCACTCACCAGACAAGCACCCTGCTGCTCTGCTAGTAAGCATCGCAGCTACGCATGCTGGAATGAAGAACAAGAACAAATCCTTGTACATTCCAGATAAGATGAGAGACAGCGTTCATACTTGGATTGAGCCACATGAGAAGCCAGTGCTTCTCCACCACGATAAGAAATCGGACCCAATTGGTAGGGTCAAGAATGCAGAGTATATTGATCTACCAATAACGGACGACATAAGTAAGCCAAGAGGATATATATCCGTCTTGACTAAGATCACTGATGAGGAAGCCATCAAGAAGGTCATGGATGAGAGGTATCTCACCGTGTCTATTGGTGGAACAACCAATGAGGTTAATTGCTCAATCTGTGACAAGAATATTGCTGATTCAGGTATTTGCGAGCATAAAAAGGGGAAGGTGTATGATGGGAAGGAGTGCTACTGGAAGATTGGTTCCATGATTTACAACGAGCTCTCCTTCGTTAACGCCCCAGCTGACGAATATGCTCAGGTAGAGCATATTGAAACAATCGATATGGTTGATGCAGTCGTGTCGATGGATGAGGAAGATATGGAAATTATATCTCAATCGACTGACAGCCAGGAGGACAAGGAAACCGATATGGCGAAGAACATAATTGACTTTGAAGCCATCATGACTTACGAGTACACAGAGGATGAGATAACGCTCCTCGAAGGTGAACTCAGTGAGCTATTTGATGCGCTACTCGGTGACGCCAAAATATCCACTGCTCAGAGAAAGAAGCTGTCTTCAGGTACATTCTGTGGACCTAATAGATCATTCCCAGTCCCAGATTGTGCTCACGTAACCGCAGCAAGACGTTTAATAGGAAGAGCCAAGGGTGTTTCTGCCGATGGTAGGAAGCGCATCTTGGCTTGTGTTGCGAATAAGGCAAAGAACTTAGGCTGTGGAACTAAGAAGGACGAAGCCGAAACACCAGAATTGCTCGTATCAGATATCTTTGATATGTGGATGTCTGACCTTGAGGCATTTGCTGAGATTGAAGAGAATTATGCAGACACTCATACTGTGAGTGCTGAGAAAGCAGAAGCCCACAGATTGGAGCAACAGGAAGTAAAGGATCAACTGGCCAATACAAAGGCCACTCTTGAGGGGTATGTGAAAGACTCTGGCGAGATGGAAACGAAGTCCAAGGCGCAAGAGGAATCTATCACAGAATTGACCGCAGAGAGAGACAGATTGCTAGAGGAGAATGCCAAGCTTCTAGAAGCGAAGCATAATTCGATGGCAGAAAGACTTGTTGATATGAGGGTAGCTCTTGGAAAGCCTGATGTAAGGGATCTCATTGCTGAGTCAAATTCTGACAAGCGCAAGGAGATCAGAAGTGAAAAGGTTGAAGAGTTTGCCAAGAGAGATGTAGAGTCTCTCAAGAATTCTATCGACGATCTTGAATTAGAAGTAAGAGATATCAAGTCTCCAACTAGGGAGATAGATACTAATGGTCTAACAAGACCAGATGCAGTAAATGGTGAAGGTCGTGGTCATGGTATGGGAGGTCGTAGAATCACCCCGCAGGATCGGGTGAGAAGCACTCTCGGAGCCAGGGCTACAAAGGGATCACAATAGGAGGATAGTCTATAATGGCTAAGGTAAATCTAGATTTTGCCAATTACATAACTCCGAGACAGACTACCAGATCCCCATTAGCTGGTTTTATTCAGTCCAAGCTTCGTGGAGTAATTGATCACTCTGACGATGCTAATGGCTCAGCGCCCGCGGAAGCATTCTATCCATACAGGTATTTGCCCGTATGGATGGTAGATACCACTCTTGACGATGGAATTGTTATTCCTAAGGGAAGCATCGTCTCAGTTCTGAGCACTAAGAGTTCTCAGGCACATCTTGGCTTTGGTGAAGTTGTCACAGCTACAGGTGTCTTTGTTGGTATCGATTTCGAAGGTGCTGCAATCAAAGTTAACATCGACAGTAACTTCTTCGGTTACAGTGATGCGATAGCTGGATTGCTTATTTGTGCTAATGGAGGTGTAGATGCCTCGGGAGGAAATACAGCTCTGGATCAGTACACATCTTTGGATACTGGCAGAACTATAAATCCTACAGGCGGAAGTGCTACTCTTGTTAATATTGCAGCAGGAGGCGCTAACGTTGATGTTCCCTTTACTCGCGCTCCAAACTACCCAGTCGGTATCGTTACTGGCGATGTCTATCAGGACATTCGTGGTGCCAACCTGAACTATCAGGTTTGGAATATTTGGGGAATCAAGAGTAGAGGATACATTGAAGTACCATTTGTTGACCTATGGGCAGCAGCTGTCGGTGGAAATAATCAGAATGAGACACTAGCTAATGTTCTAGATAGTGTCGGAACTGATGATACCATTCTTGCTGACGCTCCATGGTATGTGGAAGTAGCTAGGAAGCATGCGTTCCTATACAACCCAGCTAACAGTGAGAACAACCTGGTACCAGGTTCGCTGTTCAAGTCTGACCTGTATGGAAAGTTCATACCTGAATATGTTGTTCCAGTAACTATGCAGACTGGTGG
>SDBT01007209.1_pt1 | contig 18338 bp, 21 predicted proteins | sample 2277101 | NCBI WGS metagenome assembly SDBT01 (sample SAMN10404973, study PRJNA504765) | marine sediment metagenome | isolation source: marine sediment core GS10_PC15, 103 cmbsf | place: Arctic Ocean: Southern Knipovich Ridge | collected 2010
GGTTTCCAGTATCTGGCCGTTATCATCCTCCAGCAGGTACGACTTCGTGCCGTGAAGTATGCCAACCCTTCCGCGACTCAGTGTCGCCGAGTGCTGATTGGTCTCCAGACCCTGCCCGGCGGCTTCGACGCCGATGAATTTAACGTCTCTATCATCGAAGAAGGGGTGAAAGAGGCCGATACTGTTGCTGCCGCCGCCGACGCAGGCAATGAGGTAATCCGGCAGGCGGTGACAGGCTGCCAGTACCTGTTCCCTGGCTTCACGGCCGATTATCGACTGAAAATCGCGCACTATCAGGGGATAGGGATGGGGGCCTACCACCGAGCCAAGCAGGTAGTGCGTATTACCGACATTGCTCACCCAGTCGCGGATGGCTTCGTTGATGGCGTCTTTGAGAGTGCGGCTGCCGGAGGTGACCGGGCGCACTTCAGCGCCGGTTAGTTTCATACGGTGGACATTGGGCGATTGGCGGCGGATGTCCTCTTCGCCCATGTATATGATGCAGTCGATGCCCAGCATGGCGCATACTGTAGCCACCGCTACCCCGTGTTGACCGGCGCCAGTTTCAGCGATTATTCTCGTTTTGCCCATGCGTTTCGCCAGCAGCCCCTGCCCCAGGGCATTATTAATTTTATGGGCGCCGGTGTGCGCCAGGTCTTCCCGCTTGAGCAGAATGGTCGCCCCGCCCGTTTTGGCGGATAATTGCCGTGCATGATAGAGCGGAGTGGGCCGCCCGATATAATCCCGGCACAGCATCTTGAATTGGTCCTGGAAGTCGGCATCGTTGCAGGCTTCAATATAAGCCGACTCCAGCTCGTCAAGGGCTGACATCAATGTTTCGGGGACAAACTTGCCGCCATACTGCCCGAAGTAGCCGCGGGAATGGGGTTTATTTAGCATCAGCCCTCCTTACCGCTTCAATGAACGCCCGGATTTTCCTAATATCTTTGATACCGTCCGTTTCTACACCTGAGGAGGTATCTACTCCCCACGGCGCCGCTATCTTGATTACCTGAGATACATTTCTCGGAGTCAGCCCGCCGGCAATAATCACCGGGTATTGCTGCGCTGCCGGTCGTGCCAGGTTCCAGTCGAAGCTCACCCCGGTGCCGCCATATCGGTTCCGGTCATGGGTGTCCAGGATGTAGACATGTTTCCGGGAGATGAGCTTGTCACCACGGTCGATATCAGCGCAGATTTCGTTAGTATCCTGCTTTTGACCGATGCGGACTGCCTTGATGACAGGCTTTGTAATCTCATTGCAATATTCCCATGACTCATCACCGCTTAACTGAACCCAGTCCAGATGACATGAATCCGCGATGGCGTTTACCTCGTCGGCAGGCATATTGACAAAGACACCGACTACTTCCGCGGCGTTGCTGCCTTGCTTTATCGCCGCAGCCAGTCTCTCTGCCTGAACCGGGGTTACCTGCCGCTTGCTGGGGGCAAAGACCAGCCCGATGAAGTCGGCACCGGCTTCGGCAGCCGCCAGGGCATGAATTTCTTCTTTAATACCACAAATCTTGATGCGGGTCATAATATCAGTCCCCTCATCACCGCCGGGATATCATCCGCCGTGACCAGAGTCTCGCCCACCAGTACGGCGTTCACTCCCCATTCCTTTATCTTTTCCACATCGCTGCGACTTCTGATGCCGCTTTCACTGACCACGATTCGTTCCCGGGGAATCAGGGAGCGCAGTCGGCGGGTGGTGTTAATATCCACGGTGAAGGTATCGAGGTTACGGTTATTGATGCCGATGATTTCGGCCTCGCTTTGGAGCGCCATCTCAACCTCTTTTTCATCGTGGACCTCTACCAGACAGCTTAGACTTAGGGTTTGACTAAGTGACAGCAGTTCTTTAAGTTGCTCCCGGCCCAGGATATCGACTATTAATAACAGGGCATCGGCGCCGCAGGCACAGGATTCATATATTTGATACTGGTCAAAGATGAAGTCCTTCCGGAGCAGAGGCAGATTAACCTCTTTTCTGATTTCTGCCAGGTGGTCGATACTGCCTTGAAAGTAATTTGTCTCGGTGAGCACAGAGATAGCCGAGGCGCCGCTCTCTGCATAGGTTTTTGCCAGTCCAACCGGATTAAAATCGGGGCGGAGGACGCCTCTTGATGGAGAGGCTTTCTTGACCTCGGCAATGATGCTTATATTGTCGCCGCTGAGGGCACGGGCAAAATCAGGATGTGCTTTCCGCCGGGCACAACTCTCCTTCAGGGAAGCGAGTGGTATACTTTTCTTCCTCTGCTCAACCTCTTCCCTTTTAGCGGCAACAATTTTTGTCAGTATGTTAGTTGACATAATTATCCCAGAGTCTGACTGAGTTTTACCAGGCTATCAAGTTTTTCCTGAGCTTGGCCGCTGTCGATAGCCTCTTCAGCAAGGCGGGCACCCTCTTTAACGCCCGATGCCCGGTTGGCGGCGACCAAGACAGCGGCGGTATTCATGACGGCGACATCACGACACGGGCTTTTCTCGCCATCCAGGATACGGCGCAGTATCCCGGCATTTTCTTCCGGTGTTCCTCCCTTAATCTCATCCAGGCTTGCTTCCTCCAGTCCGAAATGCCGGGGGAAGACAAGATAAGGAGCCGCTACGCCATATTCCGTGACATCCCATATTAGTGAACTGCCGCTGATAGAGATTTCATCCATACCGCCGCGACTGTACACCACCAGAGAATGTTTTGTGCCCAGGCGATGCAGGACGGAGGCAATCTTTACCCCCAGCTCTTCGCTGGCAACGCCGATTACCTGAGATTCCGCCCGGGCGGGATTGGTTAATGGCCCCAGGATATTAAAGACAGTGCGAATCCCGATCTCACGGCGGGGTCCGACGGCATACTTCATCGCCGGGTGGAAGACGGGGGCAAACATGAAGCCGATGCCGACCGTCTCCAGGCATTTGCCCACTGCCTCCGCACCGAGGTCGATTTTAACCCCCAGCGCCTCCAGAACATCGGCGCTGCCGCAGCGACTGGACATAGCCCGGTTGCCGTGTTTGGCTACCTTGAGGCCGGCGCCGGCGGCAATGAGGGCAGCCGCCGTGGAAATATTAAAGGTGGCGCAGTTATCGCCCCCGGTGCCGCAGGTATCCACCAGCGGCGGGATTGCCACCACGGGCACGGCTTTAGCCCGCATAACGGTTGCCATACCGGCAATCTCGTCTACGGTTTCTCCTTTAATGCGGAGTGCCGTGACGAAGGCGCCGAACTGCGCCGGAGTCGCCTCGCCGGTCATGATTTCTTCCATTACGCTAGTGGCTTGCTCAAATGTAAGAGATTTCCCTGAGATTAAGGTTTCGATAGCTTCTTTAATCATGGTAGCTCTTCCTCCAAGTTTTGTTTCTTTAATGTCCTTCTGGATAAAGGCTCTCGACGAGCATAAGGCTTATCATTTTCAACCGTCGTGAGGACAAACGGCTGGCGAATCTCATGCACACCCCCGATGTCCTTATATTTTATTATGAAAAAGCGTCTTTGAACCCTATCAGACTTGGGGAAGTAAAGTCGTGGGTCAGGATGAAGCCATTGCTTCCTGTCGTGACCACGTAGTACAGAAGTAATGTCACCAGTTGCAAGAACACTGGCTGGTTTTCCCTCATCCTGTATCTCTCCCTTAACATCATATGCGGGGCCATTGCCATCATTATGAACCCAAGCTTCAAATTGCACATAGCGATCCGCACTAAAATCACCTGTCAACCAAAAGTCTGGTATTAACGTCGGCACTACCATCCGTCTAGCCATTTTCACGCTAGCTTCTGCTTGCTTGGCAGTAGAGATGGCATATAGAGTTGTAACTATGACTAGCCCAAACATGAGCATGATTTGTACAAAATCTGCGGGTCCTATTATGTAAGTGCTGAGAATTAAGTAAATAAGAAGCAAAGTTGCAAAAGTAAATCCGATAACTATATTCCCTTTATTTGGTGAGCTTCCCCTAGTGATTTTAATGACTTTAAAGAGTCCATATATATAAATTGCGAATACGATTACTACAGCTATAATTTGTATATATTGCGACATATTCATCTTTTCACCTCCCCATTTCCCCCTCGTTTCTTATCTTTTCCCACCCTGCCGCCCTCGTCTCACCGGCGGCTTATCCCGTTAGTTGGTTCCCCGAACCGCCCCAGCGGGTGTTGGAGAGGGGTTTCACCCCCCTCTCTTTTTTACTCCCCCTTCCCTTCACCAATACTCAAGGGAAGGGGGTACCGGGGGATAGGTTCTTCATCTTTTAATTTTAAGCTCCAGGAAATTCCTGAGCAAATTCTTGCCCACCTCCGTCAAGATTGATTCTGGGTGGAACTGGACGCCCTCCACCGGATATTTGCGGTGGCGCAGCCCCATGATGATATTATTATCCGTCCAGGCGCTGACTTCAAGGCAGTCGGGTAAATTACCGCGCATTACGGCTAAAGAGTGATAGCGGATGGCGGGGAAGGGGTTAAGCAGTCCTCTAAAGAGTCCCTTGCCGTCGTGGTGGATAAGTGATGATTTGCCGTGCTTGATTTCACCGGCGTGGCCAACCCTGCCCCCGTAGCAATAGCCGATGCACTGGTGCCCGAGACAGACTCCCAGCACGGGAAGGCGGCTGCCGAAGTGGCGGATTGCCTCGTTGGAGATGCCGGCTTGCTCCGGAATGCCCGGGCCGGGTGATATGACGATTCGCTGCGGTGACAGTTCCTCAATATCGCCAATGCTTATTTTATCGTTTCTGACCACGGTTACCTCTTCCCCCAACTCGCTCAGGTACTGGAAGAGGTTGTAGGTAAAGCTATCGTAGTTATCTATCAATAAAAGCATGGTCAGCCAGCCTCCGCCTGTTCGATTGCGGTCAGCAGCGCCTGGGCTTTGTTCAGGCTCTCCTGGTATTCCTTCTCTGGAACGCTGTCGGCGACAATGCCGGCTCCCGCCTGGACATAGGCGATACCGTCCTTGATGATAATGGTACGGATGGCGATGGCGGTATCCAGATTACCGGAGAAGTCGAAATAACCCACCGCTCCGGCGTACGGCCCCCTTTTATCCGGTTCCAGTTCCGCAATAATCTCCATCGCCCGAATCTTGGGAGCACCGGAAACAGTACCCGCGGGAAAACAGGCTCGCATGACATCAAACTGGGAAAGCCCTGCCCTCACTTTGCCCTGGACATGAGATACCAGGTGCATTACGTGCGAGTAACGTTCAACGTCCATAAACTGGGTAACTTCAACCGTGCCGGGTTCGCTGATTCTGCCAATATCGTTACGACCCAAATCCACCAGCATCAGATGTTCGGCGCGCTCTTTCTCGTCATTCCGGAGTTCTTTTTCCAGGGATTCATCCTGAGCAGTCGTCTGACCCCGGGGTCGGGTGCCGGCGATGGGGTGGTTGGAGGCGATGCCATCTTCCACGCGTACTAGAAGTTCCGGAGAGGTCCCCACGATGTGAAAGTCACCCAGGTGGAGGTGATACATATAAGGGGAGGGGTTTATGGAACGCAGCGCCCGGTATATGGCAAAGGGATTGGCGTTGGTGCGTTTGCCCAGTCGCTGTGACAGGACAGCTTGAATTATGTCACCGGCATAGATGTAATCCTTGGCTTGAGAAACAATAGCTTCAAACTCCGCCTGAGAAAGGTTTGACCGCAACTCGGACTCCGATGGTGAAACGGCTGGTGAAATCTCAGGACTCAGCGGCTGTTTTAATCTTTCTACAAGACTATTTATTTTATTTGTTGCCCGGAGATAGGCGTCTTCAATGTCACCATCGAGGTGAACATGAGAGACAACCTTGATTTTGTGCATGAGGTGGTCGAAAACAAGTAACGTGTCTGCCATCATCATCAGGGATTCGGGGAGACCCAATGGGTCATGGTCAGGAGAGGGCAATCGCTCGAAATAACGGGCTACCTCATAGCTTAAATAACCAACCATCCCGCCGTGGAATCTGGGTAACCCTGTAACCGGCACCGGGCAGAATCGCTTAAATTCCGTCTCTATCAGCAGTAAGGGGTCAACCGGATTTTCACTGCCCGTCATAAAGATAAGGGAAGGCTCGGTGCCGATAAAGCTGTAACGGGCAAGCCGCTCCCCGCCCTCAACGCTCTCCAGGAGAAAGGAATAGTCGCCGCGGGCTATCTTGAGGTAGGCGGAAACGGGTGTTTCCAGGTCAGCTCTAATCTCCTGGTAAACCGGCACCAGATTTCCGTATTTCTTTAGTCGGCGAACTTCCTCCAGTGTGGGGTAGTACAATGTATTCTCCTTAATAAAAAAGCCTCCCGCCCTTGAAGGGGCGGGAGGCTTGCTTCCGCGGTGCCACCCTTCTTGACCAACTCCAGCCATTTGGAACTGGTCATCTCTAACAGGTACAGAGACTACAGATTAAAAATCCTGGCTCGATACCCCGGGATATGATAACGCTTCCCTCTGCGTCGAAACCTACTCGCTTGCCCGTTTCGGCTACTTTCGGTTCGCAGCTCCCAAGTCCATTCGGCTCCGGCGCCAGTATCGGCTCACACCTTACCCGACTCTCTGTGACCTCGCTTGAAGCTTACTAGTCTTGTTCACAGCCTTTGCAATATTTTTGGAAGTTTAGCACGGTATTGAAAATTTGTCAAGAAAAACCTTATGGGAGTGTTGTTCATTATTGGTTGGTCGTATATCTGTCAAACCTCACCCCCTTAATGTTTGGAAACCCTCCCCCTTTATCCCCCTCCCTTACCAAGGGAGGGGGAGTTATATATAAGAGAGGCTTCGCCTCTCTTTAACTCTCCTTTTAATCCCTCTCCTTCCGAGGTGGTTAAAGGAGAGGGGGAATTCTCTAAAAGAGGGGCTTGACGCCCCTCTTAAACGTCCTTAGTAAAAGTTTATTTAGTAGGGGATTAAAAGGGGCGAAGCCCCTTCAATATTACAGGCGTATAGCTACTGTTCTCATGAAGTGCCTGGCGAGAGGTTAACCGCAGACAAAATTTTAATAATATTTACACGTTTTTTTATGGGTATTTAATAATATTAGTTTTAAGATGAGAGTGTGGACAACTTGATATAGAAGTGTTGACAATTGCCATTTGGCGAATTATTATATAAGCAGGGAGTTTAATATGGATGATGATAGGAATGACCTTGGTAAAATACTGAAGCAGCAGAGAATGACGGTGCTACTGACGCTGCAAGAGCTTGCATCTGTGTCCGGTGTATCTTCATCACACCTGGGGCGCATTGAAAGGGGCGAACGTTTTCCATCAGCTCGTATTTTGCGTAAAATTGCTAAACCTCTGGGCTTTGATGAGGATGAGCTGTTTACCCTGGCTGGCTTTCTGTCACCCCAAACTGCGGAAGTTGCCGATGAACGAGGTTCAGGCTACGGTAATCGGCAATTGGACCCCTACGTGGCTAAGGTGCTCTCCGAAGAATCAGTTGAAATACAGCGCTCTGTCATTGGCATTCTCTCTATGTTAAAAAGTGTTGCCCGGGGACTGATAAAGTAAAATAACCAAGCGATAATTTGGCCAGCAGCAATATCCGCAGCTTGAGGGTATTGAGATAAGCGGCGGCAATTATAGGGTTTGAGTCTTTGATGAAATGATTTGAACAGAAGTAAATCCAGGATAAATTCTACAGGTAATGATGCTAAGAGAAGAACAACTGCAATGGGAGAAGCAAAACGAAGAGTGGATAAGGTTTGTGGATACTCTGAATCATGAACTTAAAACGCCTCTTACTTCCATAATTGCAGCCGCCGGGTTGTTGGCGGAGGAACTTGAAGCGGATGGGCAGGAATCTTACCAGAGGCTGATTCAAAACATCATGCATAATTCTGAGACTTTAGAGACAAGACTGGCTGAGTTTCTGGAAGTTATTAAAACAAGGGGCGGCGGACTTCGGTTGGAACTTGAACCGATAGATATTAAGTCATTGCTTCAGGGAGTAGGCTGGCAAATGAGTCCGCTGATAGAGGGTAAAGGACAACACCTTGTGGTTGATTTACCGGAATCACTGCCCCTGGTGCAGGGAGATGGGCAAAGGTTAGAGCAGGTAGTAATTAACTTGATGTCGAATGCGACTAAGTTTACCCCGAAGGGAGGCAGTATCACCCTGAGAGCCAGGAAAAAGGAAAATGAGTTATTGGTTGAAGTACGGGATAGCGGGATTGGCATTTCGAAAGAAGAGCAAGCCCGGTTGTTTATACCTTATAGTCGCTTGAATTCTGATATGCAGCGTCATCCCGGATTGGGTTTGGGCCTTGCCCTGGCTAAACAGGTGGTTGACCTCCACGGAGGTAAGATATGGGTAGAGAGTGAACTGGGAAAGGGCAGTACTTTTGCTTTCTCTTTACCGTTATGAGCTGATTATTGTGGAAGGTAAGAATTATAGGGTGCAGATATGAAGGTTCTGGTTATTGAGGATGATCCAGGAATTGTTGAGGTTGTCTCCCTATGTTTCCAGTTACGCTGGAGTGGCGCCAGTATGATTTCTGCGGAAAGAGGTGCTAAGGGGCTGGAGTACGTAGAAGCGGAAAGCCCGGATGTGGTTATCCTGGATATCGGCTTACCGGATATGGACGGCTACCAGGTTCTGCGCGAGATACGGCGCTTTTCTGATGTTCCGGTCATTATGCTAACCGTCAGGGGTGAGGATATCAATATAGCAAAAGGATTAGAGCTGGGAGCTGACGATTATATTACGAAGCCTTTCAGCCATATCGAACTCATTGCTCGAGTGCAGGCGGTATTGCGCCGCTCTCAGGGACTTTCGGTTACAGGTGAGGAGCAAACTTTTAGCAGCGGCAAGCTGTCGATTGACTTCGGTCGTAATGAGGTTTGGGTGGATGGAAAACAGGTTAAACTTACCTCCACAGAGAGAAAGCTGCTTTATTACTTAATCAGGAATGAAGGGCGTTTGCTCTCGCATGAGAGTTTGTTAAGCAAGGTGTGGGGGGGAACGTACTCGGATGCCAGAGACCTGCTCCGGGTACATATTCAGCACCTCAGGCAAAAACTCGGGGACAATGCTGAATCGCCTTACATCATTGTTACCGAACATGGAATGGGCTATAAGTTTGTCAAGCCGGTAGCTTCGTAATCATTTAATCGCGTATTATTTCCCCAACCCGTAAATCCCCGGGTATGCAATTCCCTGCTATTTCCTTAATTAGTCATGCGAGCTTTTTCCACGTTGTCTGCTGATTTTCAGTGTATTCAAGCGTAGTTTATTACTCGTTTTGATCTGGCAGGCTAAGACGAAAGCACATCGGTTCGGGCACCAGATTCTTTATGAAATCTTTATACATACTTTACGAGAGTTTTATACTTCTTACACACCTTTTTATATTTGTATGTTAGATTTAAGCTAAGGGTTTAGTAATGGCACAATAGTCATAGAAAATCAAAGGTGTGGAAATGGAAAAAATTAAAGTATTTTTAGCTGACCCGCAGGTTCTTTTCAGAGAGGGCATCCATTTTACTCTTTCGGGTGAAGAGGATTTTGAAGTTAGTGGTGAGGCCACCAGCAATGAAGATGCATTTGTCGCTATCGAGGCTAATCCTCCGACTGTAGCCATCCTTAACGTGAAAGATAGCACTTTGAACGGACCTGAGATAACCTGCCGCATTAGGCGGAGCTTTCCATCAGTATCGGTGATTCTGGTTATGGATAACGCTGACGAGGAACAGCTCTTTCTGGCTATGATGTGCGGCGCAAGTGCCTGCCTGACCAAGGATACTGACCCTGAATACCTCGTAAATATCATCAGGGAAGTGGTTCAGGGCGGTCAACCCATAATTGAAGCACTGCTTTTATCAGGAATGGCTTCGAAAGCTCTGGCTGAATTTGAGGCACTGTCTCCCCTGAGTGCGCAAATGGAGAATGTTATGGCTCGTCTTTCCGTGAAGGAAACCGAGATATTAAAGAGCATCGCTGACGGTAGTACTCTTGAGCAGACTGCTGTCAATCTTAATAGTGATGAAGAGGCCATTAGAAAACAGCTGGGGTTCATAATACACAAACTGGTTTCTAACGACCAGGCACGAATGATAATTGAGATAACGCAGCGGAGTTTGCCTTCGATGGTTCCCGGTCCGACTGCAAAAGGCAGACCAGCGGCAGAATACGTCACCAAGGAAGAATTCAACGAATTTAAAGACAGCTTGATGCAGCGTTTTAAGTCTTTCGTTGGTGAATTGGCTTAGGATAATACAGTTTTTTAACGAAAGGGGGGTGGTGTGTGATGAGAAAATGGTGAAAAGAAAAAAACGGTAGTCAGTGCTCTTGGCTGGCTGGGCAGCCGGGAGAGACGCCTGCCATAACCGATATAATGATTAAAAAAAAGGAGAAAGAAAATGGTCGAAATTAGATACGGAGAAAATTATGAAGTAGCCAATCTGGCCGGGCAGTCAGTAGCCGAGGCTCGGGAGCAATTTAAAGGCGAGTTCGGCATCGCGGGTAAGGCCGGAGCCAGGATTAACGACAGGAAAGTCAAGGGGAAGATGGAAGCAGAGGTAAGGCTGGCTGACAATGACAGGCTTACTTTTACCGAAGCCAAAGTTGGAAAGGGTGTCTTCCTGGTAGGAGCCCTGCTCCTGGCGCTGTCTGTCACCGGTGGTGTGTTTGCCTTTGGTTTAACCACCGCCTCAACCGACTTCGACCAGGTTACGAAGTCCGGCGAGGATTTTGCTACGGTGTCATCGAACACGACAACCGCAGTCGATTGAACCCCCCACGGAAAATTCAAGGGTGCAACCGGGGGCGGCGACCTGTTTGACGTGGATACCCAGACCAGTGGCTATGACGGTAAATCGACGATAACGGTTTCCATCGCCAATGGTGATGAGCTGGTCAGCGTTTACCGTGTGCTGGCAATGTTCATCAAGGTTTACAGTTCAAGTGGTGACCCGGTAGACATCGACGGTGATGAAACTGGGGCCGCCACCGACTTTGCCCTGCTGACGCTCGCCAATGGCTCGGTCGACCTGTACCTTAGCGCCAACGCAACCGGAGACTATTACACGGTTAAGCTGGACAGTGGTTTCTATATCACTAACGTAAAAGGTACTGGATGGAGCAGTGGTTATGAGCAGCCGCTCCTGTACGCTGAAGTTGCTCAGAGGTAATTGTAAATTGATATAAGGATTTGAGGGCGATAGGGGGTCAGTGTGATAAGTCCGCAGACCCCCTGCCCCCCAGCAAAGTAAGAATGACACAAGTAAGGATAGTAACTAACTAAGAAGAAAAAAGATGAAAAGGAAACTGATTCTATTAAGTGGAGCCCTGTTTCTCGCCCTGGCGCTGACGGTGGGGTCATTTGCCTATACCTTTACGACGGATTGGGTAAGGCTTGAAGTCACTGCGGCCGATGGGGGAGCAGAAATAGCGACGCAAGAGCCGGCTCCAGGCCAGCCTGAGTGGGAAGACATTTTGCCCAGCAGCAATTATGATACCGAATACCTCCTGCCCAATGCCTCCGGCGATGAGAACAACATCCCTTATCAGTTCCCTGAGACTGGATTTCACTGGGAGAAGGTGGATGACATGCCCGCCGATGAAGAGGAAACCTACGTACAGAACTCTGGCGCCAACCAATACCGGAGAGACCTCTACGGCCTTACCAGCCGCATGTATGCCGACGGCACCGAAACCATAACCAGTGTCACCGTTTACTTTCGTTATACCAGCGACGACGGCGTCGGCAATGCCAAAGCCGCCATCAAGACTTACGGAACCGTCTTCGAGGGCAGTGAAGAATCCTACGCCGGGGGCAATGCCTGGCAAACCAGGTCCTACCAGTGGACAGCCAACCCCGCCACCACCGAAGCCTGGACGTGGGACGAGGTGGACGACCTGCAGGCCGGCATCAACCTCAGGCCAACAAATCCACAAATAAAGGTCTCCTGCACGAATGTCTATGTTAGAGTCGATTTTGAAATAGTAGTAATCGAGGGCGCCATAGTCACCGGCGACCTGTATAATATAACCCCGCACCCCGACTACACCGGCGACCTGCAGGTCAAGGTTTACCTGACCAATACCGCCAACATTATCAAGGCATACCAGTACCTGAACATGAAGCTCTACGTCGCTAACTCGCTGGAAGCCGACAAGACACCCGATTATCAGATGCTCACTCTTGAAAACGGGGTGGCTCTCTTTAACATAGAGGGTGGAGCCTCCGCTAATTATACCGTCGAAATAATCGGTGGCGGCTACCGCCTGGTTTCCGATAATCCTATCGAATGGGGGGAGGGGTGGAGTGTTACACCCGAATTCTATAGTGAGGTTACCCAGAGGTGAATCGTAATTAGGTAAGTATTATGAAACGAGCAGTGGGACTGATAATCATAGTGGCAATCTTCGTGGTAGGGTTCCTTACCATAAGAGGAACAATGCCATTTATGCCTATATTCGGCTCCAGTATGGAGCCGGCACTTCAAACCGGTAGTCTGATGATTATTGAGCCTGTTGACCCCTCTGAATTAGAGGTGGGTGATATTGTTGTCTTTAATGTTTCGGGCTTGGTACGGGAATATTATAACTACCCGGCGGTTATTGCCCATCGTATTGTCAAGATTAATCAGGAGGAGGGATTGACCTTCCGCACCAAGGGTGATAATACCGGTGAAGACCCGTTCGCGATAAGGGCTAGCGCTATCAGGGGTAGAGTAGGCAAGCTAATACCTAATCTGGGCTTTCCTCTCCTCTTCTTCCAGAGCCAGCAGGGTGTAATCTTTGTCATCGTCGCTCTTTCGCTTCTTACCTTCTTCCTCTATGGTGGAGAAATAGTCCAGGGCAGAAGGAAGTTGCAGAGGGGAATATTTGCTCCGGTAATCGAGGAAAGCTATCGCACCAACCGGATGCTGACACAAAAAATAGAGACCTCGGAACAGAGGATGGATTCTACGCAGCGGGCGCTGGAGAAGTTTTCCGCGGCAATTGAGCTTTACGCTCAGCACCTTTCCAGCCATACCAGTGCTATCCAGGGTCTCAGTGAAGCGTCTCACGAGCTTAAGAGAAGCGCTGCCGACCAGAATAAGGTGATAACGAGACTTATGGAGAATATGGGGCAGATGCAAGCTCCCCGTAAGGAAGAGTTTATCCCCAGGGAAGAAGAGCGCGTATCTCAGAGGGAAGAGCTCATTTCAAAGGTGGATAGGGTGATGGCGGAACTGGAAAAGACAACTTATCCTCCGGGCTGTGTGAAAAACAAGCAGGAATCGACTGCGGAGAATGACTATCGCCGTTTGCACCCGCGGAGCGACTAAGTATAAACGGCGGTCACTACCGCTTCTTTAGGGTTATGCTCATCAAAGAATACAACTACTACCTTTCTTCCAGTAGTCATTTCCGCTGATGGTATATTCCTGGCTACCGCAACATCTTCCAGATATACTTTATAACTGCCGGACAACTGGACGGTGGCGGTATAATTACCTGAATTGAAAGACCTTAATGTCGCTTTTCTGAGTCTCATCTGTATCGCCTCTCTCTCTGACTAATGATTTCTATACCGACCCCAACTGCAAACGCTGCTGGTATTCTCCGCGCTGGGGATAATAAACCAGCAGTGAGCCGAGTACTCTTTTCTTTATTGACGTAAAACCGGCTCGATTATCAGTAATATCTATGACGTCATATAGTTGCTGCCCGCAGTTAACCGGGATTGTAATCATGCCGCTGACTGATTCTATCTCAGCCTGTCTCAGATAGGCGTCTCCCCGCTGTTCTGCCCTGGTTACGGTGCCGATGTTACTGTCTTCAATCTGTGCCGGTCTGTCGTAAAGCCGGTCTATCTCGTCCCAGTCAAAGCGGTCAACTATAATTACCGTATCACTTCCGGCATCATAACCTTCCACTTGCATCCGGTTGAGCCCCCAGGCGCCCTGCCAATATCTGCCGTCTAAAATCTGGTGACTGCTGCCGTAGCTGTAGACGGAGCTATCTGACGCCAGGGGGTTAACGAGATAGGCTGTGTTGCCTTCAACAAACAATACGTCAGGAACAAAAGAGAGCAGCTTCTGGATGATTGTTTTACCCTGGTTGCTGGTGCTGATGGTGAAGTCCGGGTAAAAGCCGGTGATAACTGATGACTGGGATTTGACATCCAGCTTCAATCCGGCCCGGGCAAGAACAAATGCCAGTATATCTTTTACGCTTGAATCATTAGAGGATTTGTTCCACCGGAACTGATGCCGGGCTCTCCAGGAGTCTATTGTTCTCCGGCTATCCCGGGCATGGAGAAGGAGAGTGGCTTTCCCACCGGCACTGGTATGCTCACAGGCTTCAAGATTGAAGGTTTGTCCGGAGCTGGTTTCATTACCGGCGGTAGTCACATAGCCCGGGCTGAAGGCGAGCTGACAGCCGATATCAAGGACAGCCAAATCTCCCTGCCCCGGTGCGGCGTACTGCCCGGCATCATTTCTCAGTTCGATGGTTAATTCGCCTTTTGTCTCTCCTGTTTCCTGTCTGATACTGATAACATCGGCAGTCAGGTCAAGGCTCTGTGTGGTCAGGTTGGCTCTCCATACGCCAGCCGGGTTCGACAGCCAGCAGTAGTCGCCATAGTTAGCTATTGCCAGCCCGTATTCCGATGATAGGTTAAATGGCACCGGCTCGCGCCATAGATTTTCAACGAAATCGGTGCCGAGGACCGAGTGCGACCAGAAGGGGCGGTCATAAGCCTGTCTGCCGGTGAACCTCTCCACAAAAAAACAACGGTAAACATCCGGCTTGTCCATAAATGGCCGGTGATATATAAAATCGCCGCCGGATGGGGCTGAGGCAAGCTCCTTGATGTCCGACCAGCTGCCGGCGGTGACATCGCCGCCGTCCCCGTAAACCAGACTCCACAGCTTAAAATTGCCGGCGGAGTCCTTTCCGGTGATGAGCAGGTTCCAGTCGGCATTATAGACACAGGCAACGCCGGATAAATCACCGGTAGTTTTATTCCAGGCCGATTTTGCCTGCCACTGACCACTGATGTATTTCTTGACATAAAGGGTAGACTGGTCGGCGAAGAAGATAGCCAGGTCGCCGTCGGTCTTATAGGCAGCTGCCAGGCCGTAAATGGCGGTGGTGGGGGAATAGTCGATCAGCTCCGGGCTTCCCCAGGTAGCGCCGTAATCAGTACTCTTTATGCGCCTGATTTCCTTATTAGTGTTTATCCAGAAGATAGAGACCTCGGCTTCGCGGGAAGCGGTAGCAACTGCCAGGGCATTATATTGACTGGTGTAAGTCCACTGGCTGAAGTCGCTTGCCGGGCCGGGGCTGGCTACCCGCTGGCGGTAGAGCTTTCGGGAGTCGGCAGGTAAAGTTATCCTGGCTCTGATGAGGGAACCATCGCCGGGCATGGTTACGGCGTGATAATAGTCATCCTCCGAGCCGGTATAATGACGTGCCCAATCGTACCTGACTACGCCGGCAATCTTATTTTTTGCCTCCACCTGTATATAGGGAGTCGCAGATGCCTGTTTCTGGGCGGCTGATAGTGTTGATAATAAGCTTCGCATCGCTTCAGCCCCCTTTCCTGGAAAACAGGAATTGCGTTGAGTCTTCCTTCTGGCCCGGAATATATCTGGTTCCCCAGAAAAGGTGACCGGCAACATAGCCGAGGGCGAAAACCAGAAGGAACCAGAAAATCAAATCCCAGAGCCAGTGCCCCAATAAAGCACCGATGGCGACCAAACCGATAATCCAGATGCCCTCCAGCTTGTGCCAGGTGTCGCGCAGTATATAAGTCCAGGGACGACCCCCTATTCTTGACCAGAGCGCTTTATAGATTGTTTTTAGCATGGCTTCTCCTTACCATATTATCGGTGAGTGAAATACCTTTGAAAGACGGGTTTCGCACTTATCAAATATCCCGGCAGCTATGGCCCGAAGTCGGTTGATCTGGAGACAACGGGATAGTAGGGCTTGTAAAGCATGCGAATTCTGACCCGGTTTCTCCTCCCCAGTCTTTTTAGCTCCTGCTGGAAGTGTTTCAGTCTCTGATTTCCCCAGTCGAGAAACTCCCTGGGAGTTGCCGTGCCACCGACATTGACCCGGTTTGTGGCATTGATTGCCCATTCCACGGCGGCGTAGCCGCCGGCGCCGGTGGCAATCAAATCCTCAAATCTGGTGGGGATGGTAGAGGTGGCGGCATCAAGGGTATGCAGCTTGCCATAATAGATATAGGCATTGGAGCCATCCGGCACTTCATCTCCGAGAATAGTCAGAGTATCCGCCCACAGGGCAAAAGGCTGGTATTTTTTGGGGAACTTGTCAATCGGATACTCAATTGCTTCCACCATAATCCGGTTGGTTATCGTGGATATATCCAGATCCCTTGAGCCTGACGTGGTCGCTTTGGTTGCTTTCTGCTCATAGGGAATGTACTCCGAGAGTTCCTGGACGGCGTGTGCAATATGCCGGTTCACCTCATTATCCGTCCAGCGATAGTTATCGGAATCCTCGTCATGCAAGTCTCGCCTGACTATGGCTCTCATATCAGTTAGGTTCATATCTGCCGTACCCCCTTAGATTTTTAGTAGGTTACCATTTCCCTGCCCCCCTCTCCGCATCACGGAGAAGGGGGTAATTATTATAAAAGGGAATTCACATTTTGGGTGTGTCCTTATCCGGGCAATAGCTTCCTGATTTCTACCCTCTCCAGCTTCTCACAGGGCAAGCCCTCGTCGTGGCGGCATATCTCCATCTCGCTGAAGGAAATCTCCTCACTGGTGGTGCCTTCATTGATGCTGACTGCCTTGGCGGATAGTCCTTTAGCGTACGCCATCAGGGCCTGAGCATCAGCTTCACTGTTAAAAGACAAATCAATTCTCACTCTGTATTTCATCTATATCTCTCCTTTGTTGCCAGATAGATATGCTGGATTTCCAGGGGGGTTAAAGCTCGGTTGTAAATCAAGACCTCACCAATCGTTCCTGTGTAGTCAAGCGAAAGGTCGGGTGTGGTGCCTATAAAAAGGTTGTTTACCCAAGTGATAGTCTTGGTTCTTGCTGTTGGTGACGCATCGTCCTCCACCCCATCCACAAACACTCGTATGTCGGTAGCATCAAACCTGAACCCAGCAAGACTCCATATAGAATCATCAATGTCTGTTAGCCCGTTGACCGAATTATAGCCAGCGGCGTCACCGACAATTCCTTGCAGGGTTCCATTAGTATTGATACCAAGAGAATACCCATTCCTTGCATTACCAGGACAGGTATTAATAACTCGCTGGAATGCCCCTGTCTGAGTCGGCTTTACCCATAGTAGAATTGTGCCATTTTGTATTTTAAGACTATCGGCTAATCCACAATCAATTTTGTCATCAACGCCATCAAAATACCTGCCATTAGGTCTCCAACTAGCGCCAGTAACCGTGCATAAGTGCCCATAGGCGTCCCTTGATGCAATAGTCGCCCCGTCCAGTTCATAGAGCGGTAAATAAAGCACCAAACTGGGGTCAAAGATAAAGTTCATTTTCCACCTCACGAAGCTGAATATTTTACTCGGACGTAGCTTGAATTCTTAATCCTGGCACGTCCCTCGTTGGCTTCATTGCACTGGATTATCAGTCTTACCTCAAAGGGTGTAGAATCAAAATTGGTGACCGTTTTGAAACGGCCGCTGCGGGTTTCCTCAGCATAGGTGGTGCCGATATCCGTCTTGGTCACGGCGCTGTGCAAGTCAACCCAGGTTCCGCCCTCATTTCTTGCCTGCCATTTATAGATGATATCTGCCGTGGCTGACGAAACTGCCCTGAAGGCAGCCGTCAGGCCAAATTCGACCTCAATCATAGCGCCCAGCGCCGGCGGACTAATGGCGATGCTCTCCACCTCAACATCGACATCAACCGTGGTAGTGTCCGTCTCCGCAGACCATTGAATACCATCCGAGGCCAGGTTGCCCTTGGCGAACGGATATTCAGTATGTTCTATTACCGCAAGTACCATGATTTTGCCTCCCGTGTGGGGGGAGGAAGTAGTGCCTCCCCCCGCTTATTTATTTTTAAGTAACTGTTGAATCAGTTTTACTTAGTCTTTGACGCCGATTAAAGCGGCTGCCTTAATCGAGCTGAATAACGCCAGGGATACATACCATTTGACCCTGGTCCTTGAGGCGTCCTTGTTCTCCAGCGAGCCAACCGGCTCTGCTTGCAGGTGTCCGGGACTGGTCAGTCCGCAGAGAGCCCCTTCCCCGAACTGGATGGCGTATATCGTGGAGCAAGTACTGCCGGTGGTTCCCGTCTCCAGACTGGAAGCGACGGTATGGGTATTCAGTATCCAGTCGTTGACGCCGATAGGTATACCGTCCCAGAGCTGAACGAAGTTGCCCCATTTATCACGGTCAGTTTCGGTGAT
>SDBT01007210.1_pt1 | contig 18338 bp, 21 predicted proteins | sample 2277101 | NCBI WGS metagenome assembly SDBT01 (sample SAMN10404973, study PRJNA504765) | marine sediment metagenome | isolation source: marine sediment core GS10_PC15, 103 cmbsf | place: Arctic Ocean: Southern Knipovich Ridge | collected 2010
CAGGTATTGGGAGTAGACACAAGTTCACGCCTCGAATGGTCTTTGCACAAAGTGACGTAGTGTGTAGCACTACTTTGAAGCTGGAGAGTCACTCGTTGATGCGTGTAATTGCAGTTATACGCAAGAAACCTAGCATAAGATAGTCAAGTAACCAAATACCAAATTCTGCCGCGTCACAATTCTGACATTTGTTGATTGATCTGGTCCGTGTACGCAGACCTATTGCGCTCAGCTGCAAGAAATTGCATAATTACCCATGTCAAAAACTAGTTTTTTCGGGCGGCGAAGACAACGACAGGTAACAATCGACAAAGACATCATTGAGCCAAGTACCGCTAAAGCAACCGCTGAGGGACATAATGAAGTGGAGGAGGATAGATGGAAACCAAGTCTAATATCTTTTGCTGGCACCACAGCAACAAAAATCGGCTTCGCTATTACTTTTCTCAGCATATGGTCGATTGCCCTAGCGACAATTTCTTGGCCAAACACGGACTCAAGCCACGAGACCAAATACGTTTCAGTGTCAAGGTACGTAACCAAGCGCGTGGTGAAATATTAGCAGTCGCCGAGTTGGACTCACCCACCCCGTTTAAATTACAGCGCCCACGTCATAAAAGCTATCCTTTCGCGGTAAAGTTGAAAAACATCGTGCCACCGAGTGGTACCAAGCTCTGCATGCAATACCCCCATGCGAAACCTCCGCCGATGAACCCGAGCCATTGGTAATGGACCTCTCTAGAAGCAGTGTCCCGATGATGCTAAGTTAACAATCCTCGGGAATGTGCAACTCAATGTACCCAATAAAAGTCATTTGACATGGTGAGTGAGGTTTATAAAATACGCAGAACCTTTGAATTTACTTTCAGACTGACCCACATAATTGGAAATCCTACGAAATATACTGTTGATATATCAAGGAACAAACCTAATCCCAAATGACAATTAGCATATAATTGACTTTTTTATCCTCTAATAATATAATGCATTCGCTGAATTTGATTAAATAAGAAAAGTATTATACCACTATAAAGAGCGTGGAGGATGGCATTATTAGCTTGGCGTGGAGATATCAAATATGTGCTCAGTCGATACCCATTGCCACATCGATTTATACGATAACCCTTCTGCCGTGGCAGCTAAAGCGGAGATTAACCGGATCTACACTATCGCCGTAACGAACTTACCTTCGACATTTGGTCAGGTTGAATCCCTGTTAAGAGGAAGAAAATATCTTCGTCCGGCGCTCGGTCTACACCCCCAAAACGCATACCGGTATCATTTCGAAATGGCGCGCATGTGGGGTTTGCTGGCTCGCACCAGGTTCGTAGGCGAGATAGGACTGGACTACTCGACAACTGATAGCGCAGACAGAAAGATTCAAAGATATGTTTTCAATCAGATATTGGAGCGGTGTTCATCAGCCGGCAATAAGATCCTTTCCATTCACTCAAGGCGTGCTGCAGAGGATGTTATTAGTGCAATTGGGCCAAAATTTCCCGGCAATGTAATTCTGCACTGGTTCGTAGGCCCCAAGAGAGAGCTTCAAAGAGCCATCTCTTATGGTTACTACTTTTCTATCAACCCCGCGATGGCAAGGTCGAAGCAGGGAGTGAGCCTAATCCCAGCAATTCCCCAGAATCGCCTGTTGACCGAAAGTGACGGACCATACGTCAAGGTAAATCAGAGGCAGGCACAACCTCCCGATGTATACATGACAGGCATTTTCTTGGCCAATTTACTGAACGCAGATGTCGAAGAAATGACAAAGGTGGTCTACGACAACTTTCGCGAACTGATTGGTCGTGCTAACGAAGAATGGGTGATAGACCCTGCATCCCATATCTAACATGCCGATTAGGAGGTAAAAATGGCAAAAAAACGAGATAAAGACAAGCTCATTTTTCTCCTGCCGGAAAAGGTCTTGAACCAACTCGATCGTATCTTCGAGCGACTCGCTAAAGATGAAAAATTGCGCACACTATTTGCGGATGACCCTGCCAGGGCGTTACGAAAAATGAGAGTTAAGGTTCCATCGGACCCTAATATTAGTCTGATAAACCGCGTCGTCTTCCGACTGATGGAAAACGAAAAGTTTATCGATTGGTCGCGTAACTACAATGAGGAGCTCCGGGCGCGTTACGGGGACACTATCACTGTAAATAAAGAGATTGCCGATACCGTCGCGAAAGAAGTCGATATCGCGATTCGAAAGTATTTGTCCCCGAAACTTAGAGCAGAATACAGGCAAGCCGGAGGGGTAAAAGTTGCCTCTTTCTTATTCATAGGAGTTGCAATACTTATCACCGTTGCTGTAGTGTTTAATGCCGCGGCCGCAGTTAATGTGACCGCTCTCTGGAATGTCGCTGCCAAGGTTGACCACGTAGTTACAGCAGATGCCAAAGCCACAGGGTTCATCATCGCCAAAATAATAATGAGTATAGGGATACCGTTGAATTTCAGTGTTGGTGGACGGCCTCGTGGGGTAGGTGTTCGGGTCGGTGGGGTCGGGGGTTGGTCCGGTCCCGATGGATAACGTCAACGAACAGAGAGGTGAAAATGTCAGGTCTTCCTCACACAGTCACGTTAATGACTACAAATCGTTGTACAGCAAACTGCCGTACCTGTGGAGTAGGGGCGGGTCCCGGCGGTTCGAAGAGTCTTTCTCTCCGTGCTATGTTTCAATACATCGACGAAGCCGCGGAGATCAGAGTGCGCCTGATTGTTTTTTCCGGGGGTGAGCCTTTTCTCTTAGGTGAAGACCTCGTCACAGCCGTGCGGTATGCAGCTTCGGCCGGATTGCTCACCAGAGTCGTCTCTAACGCATACTGGGCTACCAGTGGAGACATTGCTCTAGAACAGCTAGGTAGACTCAAACAGGCTGGACTATGCGAGGTCAACTTTAGTACGGGAGACTTTCACCAACAATTCGTCCCGATCCAGAACGTGCTTAACGGGATTATAGCTGCCGTCGCACTGGAGATGACATGCGCGGTGATGGTCGAACTTCATAAGAAAAGTGTATACACCCCGAAAAATCTCCTGAACGAAGAGCAGCTGTCGGTTATCCTGAAAAACCCGGAAAAAAGAGCACTACTCGTCGTTCTCGAGTCTCCATGGGTAGATGTGAACAGAGATGCTTCACAGAATCAAGAAGATTGCCAGTTGCTCACCGCAGAGAACTTGGATTTTCGCATCGGTTGTACCAGCGTCATCGGAGGCGTCGCCGTCAACCCGGACGAGAGCTTGTGGGCATGTTGCGGGATCACGTGTAAATACATCCCAGAATTGATGGTAGGTTCTCTAAAACAGAATTCCATGCGAGAACTCATCGAGGTAATGAAACATGACTTCTTGAGACGCTGGCTCTTCACACAGGGGCCTGAGCACATCCTGGCTTGGGCGGCCGAACGCGATCATGGGATCGTGTGGGAGAGAAAATATGCCCATCAATGTCATGCCTGCTATGCGGTTTATAATAACCCAGCTATACGATCAGTATTGGCGGAACACTACAAAAAGAAGCTCATGGATGTTTGTTTCCAGTATTGGCTGATGAGCAGGTATGCAGATCAGTGCTGGGAAAGAGTAAAACAAAGGTACCACCAGGAGAATATACTTGGAGGTTCGAATAATGACAACTTTGAGTAATACGGCAAATTATCGGGAATATAAAATTCTTCAGCCCCCTGCATTGGTCTCATCTTACGCATTAAGGAGTACAGCACCGCACATCGCCGCTGCTGAACTCAGTTTGTATGTACGAAATTTTGTTGCCAAAGAGAACCTCAAATCGGCACAAATCGTGGAGCACTTGTACCTGGAGACCCTGCGGGCAATTTTACGCAGAGAAAACGGAGAACCTTTTAACCCACAGGAATGTTGCATGCCTTTTGTTGATGTCGCTCTCGATGCCCTAGCCTTGACCGTTTTAGAAATCATAGCTTCAGGATCGAATAACCTCTCTCCAACAGTCGACCGGCTTTATACCGCCTTTCGCAGAGCTACCCCAAACGATGACGATAGCCCTGTCGTTAGGGCGTACTACCGGAACTACGTTAACCAGCTAGTTTTGTTCTGTCTCACCCAATACGCCGATTTAGACATTGGACCAGGCAGGTATTTCCAGTCATTAGCACAGAGGACTCTGTACTTTTCAAACACCACTTACACCTGCGAATCCGCTATTTCTAGGTTGGATATTTTGCCATCAAAACACTATATAGAAGGGGCTAGCTTGAAAGAGGCGATAGATCGCTCTAGGAGAGTGGCAGACAAAATTAAGGCCATGACGTTTGTGAGAGGGTTGCCGTTCCCCAAACTGGTGAAAAAGACAATCTTGTGCGGAACAGAGAACTCCAGCCAACCGGCAAAAGAGGATGAGAATACGATAACCCTTAACGGTGATCCCCCGGCCAGAAATGTTATTTTCCGAATAGATAAAATCGAACGGGGTATTGGGGTTCCTCTCTCCACCATGAGCCGAGACTTGGTTGAAGTGGCGACGTACGTTTTTGCCGGCGACGTGTTGGTGCGTCGCTCAGCGAGATGGCGGCGTTCGCTGAATTTTGTCATTCCGGTGCGCAACTTGAGGCGCTGGAGGAGTATTGCTGAAGACCTAAGCATGATCACCAGTTTCATCTCTGGCGATCACATTTCTTTCGAGTTCACCCAAAGACAAATCGAAGAGGATAAACAAGCTTTCAAAGGTGAGCCGGCTTCCGGCGATTGCGTTTGTTTACTGTCCGGGGGGATGGATTCTTTCGCAGGTTCACTAGAACTGCTTAAAAGCGGTCGCCAGCCAGTACTGGTTGGGCACTTCAAGCAGGGTCATGTCGCCAAACACCAAAGGCTGGTGGCAGATAAATTGAAGGAGCGGTTTGATACCAAAAGCAAAAAGTTGACAGCATTGCGATTGGACGTTGGGCTGGCTCCAGGCAGAGAACAATATGAGTTTAAGGGAAAACTGGAACACACACAGCGTCTGCGCTCGTTTCTATTCCTCTCCCTGGCAACGGCGGTTGCTGATGGGTTGAGATTGCATGAAATTTATATCCCAGAGAATGGTATCCTTGCTTTTAATGTCCCCCTCGCTACCTGTCGCACAGGGTCGCGGTCAACCCGATCTGCTCATCCTCGATTTTTGTGGTATTTTGAAAAGATAGTAAACCAATTGTATAACCACGAGTTTAAAGTACGTAATCCATTAGTATTTAAGACAAAAGCCGAGGTTCTAAAGATCTTTGAGGGGACAAAGATCAAAAAGACTCTCGGCGAATCAATCTCTTGTAGCCGGTACTCGTACGGGGTTATGATGGACAAACGTCGAGGTAAACGCATCTGCACTCACTGCGGTACTTGCCTGGCCTGTTTAATCCGCCGTGCAGCGATGATTAAGGCGGGTTTTGGTAATCAAGACGCTGAATACATTATTCAGCCCTTTAAAAAGTCTGTTCCTCCAGAGTCTTTAAAAGAAGGAGAATGGCTGAGTATATTGCATTTGGTTGACTTTTGTATTGCAATCAGCAATGCGTCGGAAGACGAGATACTACTCCAGCACCCACAGTTGTTTCTTCCAAATCAGTATTTTCCAGATGTTCCAAAGGGGCATATTGCAGCATTTGAAGCTGCTCGCATGTATCGGCGGTTTGCTAACGAAATCATTGGAATTGTGAAAGAAATGGCTAAAAGCAACGGGGAAACTGCTTCGCCATTGTTGGAAATCTGTGGGTTTGTTGACGATAAGTAAGTGTATGTTGGTTCTCACAATTAGTGGTTCTGTGAAATATCCTCCAAGATGTGTGATCTGGTCACAATTGCTTGTTTTGTTACCCCATCACACAATTTGACGAAATGTGGAACCAGCATATACACTTAAAAAGGACTAAAGTACCATTTACAAAGCCTCAACCCAGGATTAGACTTTAGCCATAATTAATATATCATATACGACTATCTAACAAGGATTGTTGAAGTGGTGAGGAAAAGGGTGTCGGTATCCGTATGAAAGTGAATAGGGAGGTTTTGGGGATGAAATATGAAACAACGGCACCGGAGCCGCTAGAGAATCGAAGCGGTTGCTGCACCCTTTCTATTTTAAAAAGCAGAATGGGTGGCGCATAGGGCAATAATAAATCACCAGGAGGTATATATCATATTTGCACGTGTTACCATGTTTCAAATGAAAAGCGACAAGATAGATGAAACTATTAAGATTTATAAGGAAATTGTTACACCCACGCGTAAAGAGCAGAGGGGTGCTTGTGGAGGCTATTTCCTCACTGACCGCAAAGCAGGTAAAGGCATGGCCATTAGCCTTTGGGAGTAGGCAGTATATTTCGCTCCGAGTTTAACTTTCGTTCATTTCTGCTTTAAATTATCGATTACGATGAACAGTACTTTTCCTAATAGCAACTTCGGGACTTCGCCAGTTACGGAGGCAATGGGGGCCAGAATATGCATCGATGGGACTCAACCCGGGATGTTTCTGGTCATTGGAAACTCGGTGTCACCGGAACGTGCGGTAAGTAACGCTGGCGGTTCTGTTGTACTCAAACTGTCCGCCTGGAATTATCTGGTGACAATGCCCTTTTCAGGTTATCTCTCTCTTAAGAATCATCGGGATATTGCCAGGATTGGCCCCGTATCTGTTGACGTGGACCGGTTTAACAAGATGATTGCTATGCTGGCCGGGGGAATCGCATCCGGTTAAAGGAAAATAATCTATTAAAAAACTTGGTAAAAAGATTAAAGGGAGGGATATACAATGGCTAGTGTTGGACAAGAACTATTGGCAGTACCACTTCCGGAAATGGTGATGAAACTCGGGCTCGGTATCGCAGAGGCACAGCGTGCACTCGACGAAAATTCCGTTGAGACAGCTCAGCTTCTGGCGGATACCACGGTCCCCCTGGTGCTCGCGGTGACGCAGACCATCGCCGCTGATGGGACAGTTTCCTTCACGAATGCAGACCCCGTGAATGTGTCACTACTTCAAATCGGTTTGATGCCAACTTTCTACCAGTTTTCGGAAGCCACCATTGAAGTAACCATGGATATCAAGACTACAACATCCCGTGAAACTAATATAAAAGTCAGCGCCAAGGCGAAAGTCGGTTTTGCCTGCTGGAGTGTGTCTGTACAAGTTGATGTCTCCCACAACCGTAAATTCGGTAAAGAAGTAAAGGGAACAAGCAGGCTGGTTACTAAGATGGTACCGGTACCTCATCCGGAGCGAATTGCTCCTGAACTGACAGTCGTCGACAACCGGCCTCCGAAAGAAACGCCTGATAATGCGTAATCTACTCTGAAAATGAAACCATTATAAATGAAACCATTATAAAAAGAATTGCCTAACTGTAGTATCAGGAACGCGGGAATGACACTGTCAAGGAGCGACTGCGTGTCGTTCCCGCGTTTGTTGTAGTTGTATGTTTGACAATAGGGTATAATAAATATTCAAAGCAGAGGGGGATTAGATGGTATTTAACGCTAATATTAATCCCGAGAAGCTCAGGGCTTTCCGCAGTCCGGTAGTGCCTGCTGAAACGCAGGTTAGTGAGGTTCCATCCACCTCTTTTGCCGACCTGGTGCGGATGCTGGCGGAAGGTATTGCGGACGCTCAATTGAGTCTGGATAGAGCTTCTGCAGAAATGCTGGTAGAGCTTGCCGATACACGGGTAGACGTTGTTCGCAATATCACCGAGGTTATCGATGAGAAAGGTGATATCACCTACCAGGCTGGAAAGCCACAGAGCATGTCCCTGCTTGAACTCGGCATACTACCGACTTTCTACCAATTTTCCCAGGCAACCGTTGAAGTTGCCATGGACTTGCAGATTGTTGAGAATGTGACCGAGTCAACAGAAGCGAAGGGGCTGAAAACTCTTTTTGCTAATACCAGCAATATACGTATGGAACGCAAATTAGGCCGCGATGTGAAAATAGCCTCCAAGCTTACGGCCACTCTAGTGCCGGTGCCGTTGCCGCTGAGGATTGAGCCGTCTCGCAAGACTGAAACAAAAGAATAGTCCAGAACAGGAGGCATGATTATGGTTAATACGCCAATGCCTAATGATATTGACCTGGAGACTTTTCTGAAATCTGCAGGCCAGTCATTTACCAATGCCCAGAGAGCACTAGTCCTAGGACTGGATGTGTCTGTTAACATGATGCTCAGTAATGCCGAACTGGAGCTTAAGGTGACGGTAAGTTCAGATGCACAGGGCAAGATGTCAATAAGACCTATTTCTTCAGAGGACATAATTCGTGGCGGTATTGATACCGGCATGTTGTCCACCATACGCATCACCTTCGTCAGCTCAATAGGCGAAATTAAGGCTGAGCCACAGCCGGTAACAACCGATGACAGCACAGGTAGAGGAAACATTGTGCCGGTTTTGGTGGATCGGACACTTGATGAAGCAGCAGCACTCTTGAAATCCGGGGGATGGCAGTTTGAGTCACACGCTGCCAGTAGTGAGGAAATAGCGGCGGCTGGTAAGGAAAGTCGCGGGCGGGTACTACGGCAGCAACCCCCAGCAGCCCAGTCAGTGGATAAGACGAAGACGACAGTGCACCTCTGGGTTGACCTCGGCAATATTCCAGTCAAAGAGATAGATGGTATTGGAGACAAGCTCGGGGACAGTCTATCCAAAATCGGTATTATTTCCGTAGGCGAGCTGAGCCTGGCTAGTGTCCCTCAAGTTGCTTCTTCTCTCCGCATAAGCGAGACTCGCGCCCAGGGTTTCGTGGATATGGCCAGCTTGATGTCCCGTCTCGCTCTTGTAGGCTTCAGAGACGAGGTGGTGGAATTGCTCGTAAAGGGCGCCAACATCCGCTCCATAGAGCAACTGGCTGATGCTGACCCAACGGAACTTTACCGTGTTTGCCAAGATGCGATTGCCTCAGGCAAGGTACTGGTACCCCGTGGATTCAGCTTCACCGCTGACGACGTCGAAGGTTGGATCAAGGCTGCCGGGAGTTATCTAGGTAAATAGGAGTGAAGAGTACTAACATTGGCAGGCAATCATCAGTGAAATCGAAGGATTAATGACAAGGTAACGAAATAGTAAATTGCTGGATAACAACAGCTTGGATTGTTACCCCATTGCACAAAAGCTTATTAAGTGTGATTTTGGATATAAAAAAGGGGACTGAACGGAATGAACCTATATTTACGTGACTTTTTGATTTAGGGGTAGTACCGGCAGTTGGCGACCTCAAGACTGATTGCACAATTTTTGACAGAGCTTTAAAGATTAATGATACTCCAGAGGCACTACAGCCTCTCTCAGACGGTAGGGGACTGCACTTTTTGTCCTTAGGCAGGACAATTGTTTAACCGATAAGAAGCACGATAAATTGCCTAAGGCACAAAGAGGCTTAAAAACTGATTCTGTGGCTTAATATTGAGGCTCCTGGACCTGAGCCAGGTCACTAACCGTAAAGGGCTTTATGGGGGTTGGCCCACTGGTTGTCCGGCGCGGACTTACCCTTATCTGTAAGGCGGAAGAAAATGCGGGGATGGCCTTGAGGGTAATTATCCTGGAAAGCCGAGTTTTCAACTATACCTGACGGTTCCACCCATGCCAGCTTCTGCAGCATTGAGAAATAGGTTACGAAGGAATGGTAGCGACAGGCCCTGGACTTATAAGGTATTTTCTCCAGGTGCTTTATGGTAAAGGCCTCTATGTTGTCCGGACTGATGGGTCGCTTGGCTTTTTTAGCGTCCTTCTCTTCCTGCCTGGTTGCCCTATCCTCGGCTGTTACTCGTCTTAGTGCCTGTTTGTAGTGGTAAAAGATATCTGCCTGGGGAGCTCCCGTCTCCGGACCAATAGAAGGAGAGCCATAGGGTCCTTTGCCCAGCAGAAAATCTCGTATAAACAAGCCACAGCCGAAAAGGCGCAGAAATCCGCCCTTAGTCGGTCTTAATGGTTCCATTACCATCGGGTTTCCCCCAGAGTTTCTCGTACCACTCCTTCAGTTCCTCGCCGGCTACTTTTCTGTACTTGGCCGTGGTATTGAAGCTTTGGTGACCAAGGTGTTCCTGTAACAGCCTGAGGCCATCGCCAGAATCGTCCTGTTTCACGGCATTTACGGCAAAGGCGTCCCTCAGTTTGTGTGGAGATACATTATGGACTATGCCTGTTTCAGGATTTACCAGCTTAACCAAACCGGCTCGTTCAGCACATTCTTTGACTATCTGCCAGGCGCGGTGACGGTTAATGCCGAAGATTAACCGTTTCCCATCCTTAATCACCGGACCACCTCGCTTGACGTACTCCTGGAGTAAGTCCAAGGAGTTTTTATCTATTGGCAATACTCTCTGGCGCCGGTGTTCACCTTCCCGGGTTACCGGCTGTTTCACCTTACTCCCACATTTAGGACAAAAAGCGTGACTTTTACTCAGTCCGGCCCCGCAGTTTGGACATGAGAGGTTAATCCTAACCTTCAGGTGTTGAATGGTTACCGTACTTTGTACAAAGTCAATATTTCCAATCTCAATACCCAGGACTTCACTGATCCTAGCGCCCAAACGAAAGCTCATCCTTATCAGCAGGTAGTCGCGGAGATTGAGTGCTGCTTGCTCTAATAAGGTTATTTCTTGTGGGTCTAGGTATGCTTTCATATTAACAACTCTCTTGATATGGTCCGCAAATATTAAGTGCCTTCTGCAAGCTGCTATACAAAATTCTGTTATAATGATTGTCGTGTTAAAATGTTCGGAGGAGAAGGGTGTTTACCGGGCGGGCTCCACAACCCCCTTGTAAATATTACCTTTCTCCTCCGTATTAAAAGAACGACGCTTCTGGGGACGTCCTCCCATGGACCCCCAGATACGCCTTTCGGATGTAGTTATCTTCGCTGCTAGTTTAGCCTGCCCTTTTTTACCTATTGCCCGAAAATGCTCTCGGCCATACTTAGCAAAGGTAGCAGCACCACCTCTGGCCCCTGCCTCCGCGACAGTCAAGCTCCTTGTTTCTTCTTTTTCCATATAAAAAGCCGGCCTCTAAGGCCAGCTTAACAAAGAGTCAGTATCTCCGCAGTTGATTTTACTTTAAAGTAAAATAATTTTTTAGGGTCTTTCTATCGGGTTAATACCTAAGAGTTCTGAGAATTTTACTACTGCTTTTTTAATATTTTCCACTTGAGGGCCTCCTTTCTTGTCGATTTGGGCAATTTTATTAGCAATATTAGGAAATTTGATATTGTAAACGTAGTGGTCAAACCACCACTTAGCATGTTTACTCAAAGCACTCGGTGGTTCTTTTGCGCCTGAAGCTTGCAATTCTTTTTCAAACTCGTTCAGTCTATCATTAAGCTTATTAAGATAGCCAACCCTTCCACCGGAAAAATAAAGGGATAATATACCGGGATACAATGGTTCAATGTAAGCAGAGCGTAAGCTATTATCACTCAGTAATTTTTGAATCTGTCTGTCTGAGAATTTGTTAAGTGTGGTTATGCCAGCAGCATCAAAGATCTCTTGCTGAATTCTTTGAATGTCCCTCCACATGAGTTCCTCACCGGCCCAGGGAGCACGCAAATTCCATTTATAGGCCAATTCATTTAGACTCGAAATATATGGAGTCAATTTTTCGAGCAGGTTGTCGTAACTTGCATGCATTTCTGATGAATTCCGGGCTTGTTCCATACCAGAATAAAGATCTCTAAGGTAATTTCGCAGCTTCTGTAAATCTGAGATCCAACCAATAAAGTCACTAGGCGGACTATGTGTCAGGAGATGTTCAACTTCTATGATGGTGCTTACTTTACTAAACTGCTCAATCAGAGGGATAAAAGGCTCTTTGGCATCTTTCCATTCTTGGAAGAAGCTAGCTTCTTCCTCATACAATTGTAACAGACGATTAATCGCTACTATCCTTATCCAATCAGTTGGTAATAACCTAGGCATTAAACCTCACCTCATATGCTAAAAAAAATATCACATTCACTAAGTTAATTTTGAATGGCTACTATAACATACCAATTTGCTGTTATCAACTATTTATCCAATCCAACGGTCCCTCTCCATCGTAGGCCTTGAGAGCATCCTCAACATCAACGAATTGGGTGTAGCGTTCCGTCATAGCCAGAGTGGAATGTCCAAGTAGTAATTTCAGACCCTTCATATCTCTGGTATGCTTTAAGGTGACGGTTGCACCAGTGTGACGCAGTTTGTGGACAGAGCCTTTCAGACCTTGCAACCCAGCATCTCTCTTTAGACGGCGTACTATTTCTTGTATCCCGTGCTTCCCCAGAGGGCGTCCTTCCTCAGTGATCCATAGAGCATCATGTCCCAAACCATTCCCACGAAGCCCCAAATAGCGCCATAGAGCCTTCTTAGTTTGTGGACCAAAGCCAGCTATGCGAGGTTTGCCTGTCTTACTCTTTCGCACCAGTACTTTTTTCCCACTCAAGTCGATGTCACCAATTTTGAGATGATAACATTCCTCTAAGCGAATGAAACTATCCAACAACAAAGATAGTATCGCCTTGTTCCTAGCAGCCAGCATCTTCTGCAAAGTAGTTGTAGCATTCTTCCACTCATGCTCAAGAATCTTAAAGAAAGCATCAACGTGCTCTGCCCCATATGGTTCGATGGGAGCAGCCTTTGGGGGCTTTAACACGATGGTTTCGATTGGGTTTTGTTTTAGATACCCTTCGCCCATTGCCCAAGTAAAGAAACGTTTGAGAGGGAAATAGTGGTGCCATCGCGAATTTTCATCGCGCTGGACTATTCTCTTCGCTCCATTGCCCGTGGTGAAAATTGCAGGAGTGGAAGCTACATGATGGAGAAACTCTTGTATATCCCTTTTGGTTATAAAACTAGGAGTGCCTTTGCCGTTGTTTTCTGCCCAGCGCGCAAAGTAGGAAACGTGATAACAATAGTCTTTGGCAGTCTTTGGTTTAACTTGCGTCTCGAGGTCGATTTTAAAACCAGTGAGTAACCATTCCCATGAATCATTCTGAACCATGACTTTTTGGGGAGCCCGCCCGGTTCAGGTTGTTTAGACCAGCTTCGGTCTATACCTACCGCTTTGGTTCATTCAGATTGTCTAGAACCAATCTCTCCTATCTATGGTCGGGGTGGTCGGATTCGAACCGACGACCACCTGAACCCCATTCAGGTGCGCTACCAGGCTGCGCTACACCCCGATTCGGATTAGAACTTCTTAAAATATAGTAGCACAATCATACAGAGCGGGCAATAAGAGGCGGCGGCATCGCTTGTGCTCAAATTGTCCGCTTGAATTTCGAAGCTGGATTTCATATTATGGCATTGGTTTACCGGTTACTGTACGACTTCTCCTCTCGGTTGATTGATAATGCACGATGTTATTGTTGTTGGCGGCGGACCAATTGGAAGTCACGTGGCCTGCATTCTGGCGCGGCAGGGATGTGAGGTCATTGTCTTGGAGAAGAAGGGGAGGGTGGGGCATAAACAATGCTGCACCGGCATCATCGGGCAGGAGTGTGTTCACGCTTTTGACATTGATGGGGGTGTCATCCTGCGAAAGGTGAAAAGCGCCCGATTGTTCTCACCGGCGGGAAAAACACTTTACATAAGGCGTGCCGAGTATCAGGCCAGTATTCTGGATAGAGTGGCATTTGACCTGGCGATGGCCCGGAAGGCGCAGGGTGCGGGGGCGCAATACATATTTAACCGTACCGTGCGTGACATTAGAGTCACGAAGGAGGGTGTGGGGGTACATTGTGGAGGGAAGGAAAGTGACCTAATCGCGAAGGCGGTGGTCATTGCCAGTGGTTACGGTAGCCGACTGACTGAGAAGCTGGGGCTGGGGAAGATGACCGATTTTGTGGCCGGCGCTCAGGTGGAAGTAACCACAAAAGAGAAGGATGAGGTTGAGGTGTATTTTGGTCGGGACACAGCACCGGGGTTCTTTGGCTGGCTCGTGCCGACAACTATGGGAAATGCCCGGGTTGGCCTGCTGTCACGTCATGCGCCGGAAAAATATTTGAAAAAACTGCTGGAATCGCTGGTAACAGAAGGCAAAATAGTGCCCGGCGAATGGACGCCAAGTTATGGTGCCATACCGCTCAGGCCGCTGCGCCAAACGTATGGCGCAAGGATTCTGGTGGTGGGGGATGCTGCGGGGCAGGTCAAGCCGACCACCGGCGGCGGCATTTATTACAGCCTGCTCTGTGCCGACATAGCGGCCAATGTATTGAGCAGGGCCCTGCAACAGGATGATTTATCGGCGAAAAACCTTTCCCGGTACGAGCGGGAATGGAAACGCAAAATCGGTCGGGAGCTGGTGATTGGCTACTGGGCAAGGAAACTCTCCGAGCGCTTAAGCGATAAACAGATAGACCGCTTATTCGATGTGATTAAAAATAACCGCATTGATGAGGCACTCCTTGAGGCCACAGACGTATCATTTGACTGGCACAGCCGGGCAATCGTGAAACTGCTCGGACGTGCGGTGGTAGCCAGAGTGCTCGGAGGCGTCAGGCTTCCATCCCGAGGCGGCAAAGATATATAATAGTGTGTCTGGGTAGTTTTATGACCGACCAAAGCGCACAAAATATCAGTCTGGAGCAAGCCACTGGCCAGTTTCTGGCTAAACTGACAGCCAAAGAAAGGGAAGTCAGCCAGCCGGAAGTATACAAATTTGTCCGCTGGTTTGGGCGGGAGCGGGCGTTACTAAATATCAGCGCTCGGGAAGTGGCCAACTATGCGGAGCGATTGTCTTTGTCTGATACTGATTACGGGCGAAAACTTGACCAGCTGCGTGCCTTTCTGACGCATGCCAGAAAAGCAGGGTGGAGCAAGGCAAATCTGGCCGTCCATCTCAAGGCAAAGAAGGTAAAGGCCAGCTCATCGCCGGCGACCAGGGGACTACCCGAAGTGATTGAACTGACGCGCCAGGGATATGATGAGTTTGAAAGCGAGTTGAATGCGCTGAAGGACAAACGACCTGAGCTCATTGAGCAGATACGTCAGGCTGCCGCCGATAAGGATTTTAAGGAAAACGCGCCTCTGGCTGCGGCGAGGGAGCAGCGCGGGTATCTGGAAGGGCGGATTAAGGAACTGGAGGAAACGCTCAAGGCGGCCAAGGTTATCGAAGCGCAGCCAAAAGAAGGTCCCAAGATAAGCATTGGCGACCGACTTGCCCTGCATGACCTGGCTTCCGGCGAAGAGTTAAGCTGCCAGATTGTCAATCCAAAAGAAGTGAACCCGGCGCAGGGTAAAATCTCCAGTGCTTCCCCACTGGGCAAGGCGCTTATCGGGCGGGGTGAAGGAGAGACGGTTGAGATTGTGGTGCCCGCGGGCAGGCTGCGCTACCAGGTCAAACGGATTGAACGCTAGGCAGGCGAGTTATCCTGCCAATTAATCTGTGTTATAATTTAATGTCGGTGGGGATATAGCTCAACTGGGAGAGCGCTGCGTTCGCATCGCAGAGGTCGGGGGTTCGAATCCCCCTATCTCCACTTTCCCCGGGAAAAACCATTTTTTCAAGCAGCTTCTTTAAACTCGGACTGAAATCTTACCGTACCCCGTCTCCCGGCCAATGCTCCTTCCTGTAGCTCTAAAATCATCCAGGCTTCTTCGGGAACTTCGAATTCACATTCAATGCCTTTGGGTTTGGCCGGAACGAAGCCAAAGCGCGGGTAATAATCGGGGTGGCCTACCACCACTACTATCTCGTGCCCAAGGCGACGGCATTCTTCGAGACCTGCCCGGGCCAGTCGCCCACCGATGCCCTGTCGCTGATACGCCGGCAAAACGGCCATCGGGGCGAGGGCAGTTGCTTCGAAGCTCGAAAGTCCCGATTCTATTGCTACTGGACTGAAGGCAATATGCCCAACAACCTCACCATCCTGGAGAGCAACCAGCGATATCGTTAGAACACCACGGTTTCTAAGTCTTTCAATAAGCATAGATTCATTTTCTTGGCCAAAAGCCTGCTCGTTAACATGACCAATAGAATCTACATCTTCAGGTGTTTCCGGACGGATAATCAGCATTTAAAAGTCTCCATTGCAATTGTTTACACTCTTTGAAAGAATAGACACAGATAATGAACCAGGAACAATTTTAACAGATAGCGAGGCTGAGCACTACCGGAAAAGTTCTGCCTGTTTATATCCCACTTGCTTATTTCTGATATAATGTCATCAGGTTTCCACCGAGGGAGATATTATGAAGTTTGCCATTACTCTAGAGCAAGATGAAGACGGTTTTATCGTTGCCAGTTGCCCGGCCCTGCCCGGATGCCATTCTCAGGGCAAGACCAGGGCAGAAGCCATCGCTAACATCGAAGAGGCGATACGGGGTTACATAGCCAGCAAGCGCAAGCATGGCGAGCCTCTACCGATAACCGATGTAGAAGAGGTGGAGGTTGCCGTTTAGTGCCGCGCCTGTCGGTAATATCTGGAGATGAATTCGCCAAAGCCATACGCAAGATTGGATATGTCTGGGATCATACCGAAGGCAGCCATATGATTTTACTCCACCCGTCGGGACGACGGCTTTCAGTACCCAGGCATAAAGAGTTAGGACGTGGTTTATTAGGAGCATTAATTCGGGATGCAGGACTGAACCGACAAAAATTCATCAGTTTGCTGCGAGAGTAAGCTCAAACACTACCGGAAAAGTCCTGCCTATTTATACCCCAGCCCCATCAAATTTATTAACTGGGAACCTTATATATGTCATATCTGGATATCAACGGAACAAAACTCTTTTATGAATGCACGGGTACCGATAGCCCGCCACTGGTGTTCGTGCATGGCTTTGCCTGCGGCCATGATGACTGGCGATATCAGGTGGAGCATTTCGGCAAGGGCAATTTAACGGTAGCCTGTGACCTCCGCGGTCATGGCCGGTCTGGTAAAAATCCCAATGACTACACCATAGAAACTTTGAGTGATGACCTTGGGCACCTGCTAAAAAGTCTAGATATACCGCCTGCGGTTTTAGTCGGGCACAGCATGGGCTGCCGGGTGGTGCTGCAGACATACAGCGTCATGCCCGAGCTGGTGGCCGGCCTGATACTTCTTGACGGGAGCCGCCTGGCTGTGGGGAATCGACGGAATGCGGAGCAAAAAGCACGGCAGATGATGCGGAATACGGGTTATACTGCCTGGATGCGCCATGCTTTTGCCAATATGTTTACCGGCGGAAGCGCTGCCTCTTTGAAGGCTAGTATCTTCAAGAGAGCGACGGCCTTACCGGAGAAGGTAGGTATTCCCCTGTTTGCCAGCCTCTGTGGCTGGGATGCTGAGAAAATGGACTCGGTCCTGGCTCAAATCAGCGTACCGCTACTGCTTATCCAGAGCACCACCGTGAATGCGAATCTGGAACGCGTTTCTCTCCAGCCGGGAGCCAGCACGCCGTGGATAGAGCTGGTCAGGAATTATGTGCCCGGGGCACGGATAGAAATCGTCGGTGATACTGGGCATTTCTCGATGCTGGAAGCACCCGAAGCCGTCAATCATCTCATTGCTTCATTTTTAGCTTCATCGTAGGCCATGACGGTGTGCAGAAGGACGTTGGCGCCGGTGGTCACATATTCCGGCGTCGTATTTTCCAGTTCATTGTGGCTGATGCCGTTTTCGCAGGGTATGAATATCATGCCCGTTGGTGCCACCCTGGCAATGTAGACGGCATCATGACCGGCCCCGGAAATCATATCGCGGTGGCGGTAACCCAGCTCTTCAGCGGCGTTGCGCACCTGAGCGATGCATTCCTTGTCGAACTCCATTGAGGCCGCGTTCCAGTTGTTTACAAGCTTCGCTTCTACATCAGACTCGCTGGCGATGGCATCGACCTTTTCCCTGAGTTCCCGGTCCATCTGGGACAGTACGTTATCATCCGGGTGGCGGATGTCGACGGTAAAGAAGACCGACCCCGGGATTACATTTCTCGAGTTTGGCCTGACGGTAACCAGACCGACCGTGGCCACGGCGAGGGGAGCGTGGTCCAGCGCGATTTTCTGGATTGCCTCGACCATCCTGGCACAGGCCACCATGGCGTCGTGGCGGAGGGGCATGGGTGTGCTGCCGGCATGGGCATCCTGTCCGGTTACGGTGACCTCGTACCATTTCTGTCCCTGCATTCCGGTGACCACGCCGATCATCTTCTTCTCCGCCTCCAGGACCGGCCCCTGCTCGATGTGAAGTTCAAAATAGGCGCCCAGCTTATGGTCACCGCATTTCTGCCCGCCGCGGTAGCCGATGAGCTCCAGTTCCTCGACGAATTTCTTTCCGTCACGGTCCTCAATAGCGTAGGTAAAGTCGCGCTCAAACACACCGGCGAACACCCCGGAGGCCAGTATCGGCTGTGTGAAGCAGGAACATTCATCATA
>SDBT01007211.1_pt1 | contig 18337 bp, 32 predicted proteins | sample 2277101 | NCBI WGS metagenome assembly SDBT01 (sample SAMN10404973, study PRJNA504765) | marine sediment metagenome | isolation source: marine sediment core GS10_PC15, 103 cmbsf | place: Arctic Ocean: Southern Knipovich Ridge | collected 2010
CAACGTGAGTTTGAAGGTGAAGCTGATAGAGCCGGTGGCGTTGGAGCCTGGGTCGCGGTTTGCTATCCGGGAGGGTGGGCGGACCGTTGGTTCTGGCGTGATCACCAAAATCATCGAGTGAAGTAGGAGGGAAGCCTCTTGCGATGGGCGAAGGTCTCCTGACCGAGCCCTTGTCGCGTGGGTCGGGAGACCGTGGAGGAGGACTTCCCGCGCGATCAAATGGGGGGGAGGAAACCCAAACAAGTTATGGCCAAACAGAAGATTAGGATCCGTTTGAAAGCCTATGACCATCGAGTTCTTGACCAATCGGCACGGTTGATAGTAGAGACAGCGGAGCGCACGGGGGCCAACGTGGTCGGTCCCGTGCCCCTGCCGACTAAAATAGAACGGTTCACTGTTCAGCGCTCGCCTTTTGTAGACAAGGACTCACAAGAGCACTTCGAGATCCGCACTCATAATCGGCTCATAGATATTGTGGATCCAGACTCAAAAACCATAGACACGCTGATGCGCCTGAACCTGCCGGCTGGCGTGGATATTGAGATCAAACTTTAGCAAGGGCGCGAATGAGGTAACGAGGCAACGAGTAACAAGGCCCTCGTTAACTCATTACTCGTTAACTTGTCCCTTTATCGTAGAGAGTGATTGATTATGAAAGGTATCTTAGGTAAGAAAGTTGGGATGACTCAGGTCTTCGATGAGAGCGGGGAGGTGATTCCCGTTACTATTATCGAAGCAGGGCCCTGTTTTGTGACCCAGAAGAAAACGGTGGGACAAGATGGGTACGCGGCTATCCAGTTGGGCTTTGAGGAAGTCAAGCCCAAGCGCCTGACCCAGCCTCAGCAGGGCCATTTGCGAAGGAACAACCTGCCCCCCCTGCGCCACCTCCGGGAGATCCGGATGAGCGAGGGCGAAATCGAGGACTACGAGGAAGGGCAGAAGATCAGCATCGGCATCTTCGAGGTTGGTGAGATAGTGGATGTGGTCGGCATATCCAAGGGCCGGGGCTTTACCGGGGTGATGAAGCGCTACGGCTTCCGGGGTGGGCCTAAGACCCGCGGCCAGTCGGACCGTCAACGGGCTCCAGGCTCCATCGGTCAGGGTACCACGCCTGGCCGCGTTTACAAGGGGAAACGCATGCCCGGACGGATGGGCAATCAGCGCGTCTCTGCGCAAAGCTTGCAGGTGGTCCTGGTGGATCCTCAGCGTAACCTCTTGGCTGTGAAAGGGAGCGTGCCCGGAGCCAGGAATGGGCTGTTGCTCATCAAAGAGGCTAGAAAAACGGCCATTATGAAAAAGAAGAGGTAGAAACGGGAGTTGGTGGGAGAGATGCGAGTTTCTGTACATAACACGGCGGGGGAAACCGTCGGCGAGATCGAGTTGCGAAAAGACATTTTCGGTGCGCCCATCAACGTGCCGGTGATGCACCAGGCTTTGGTGCGCCAGCAGGCCAATGCACGGCTGGGCACCCATAAGACCAAGACCCGTGGCGAGGTAAGAGGGGGCGGCCGCAAGCCCTGGCGTCAAAAGGGGACGGGACGGGCCCGCCACGGCAGCATTCGCGAGCCCCAGTGGCGAGGCGGCGGTGTAGCCCATGGGCCGCGTCCGCGCAGCTATCGCCAGAAAATGCCCCGCAAGATGCGGCGTTTGGCGTATAGGTCGGCCCTCTCCGTTAAAGCTAAGGAAAAGCAGATCATCATCTTGGATGACCTGCAGATGCCTGCTCCTAAAACGCGGGGAATGGTGTCCATTTTGGAGGCTTTAGCTGTGGACTCCAGTGCTTTGATCATTTTGCCGGGGGAAAACGTTAACGTCGAAAAGTCAGCTAATAATCTGCCCAATGTGAAAACCTTGCGCGCTAACTACCTGAACATACGCGACCTGTTGAGCTACGACTACTTGCTTATGCCCCTGGGAGCTTTAGAGGTCATTGAGATCATATTGGGAGACTGAGCACTGAATACTGATTCAGGGGATGAGGTGCGATGAACATCTACGAGATTTTGAAACGCCCTATTACTACAGAGAAGAGTGGCATACTATTGGATTATTATGACCAGTACATTTTTGAAGTTGATCGCCGAGCCAACAAGCTCCAGATCAAGGAGGCTGTCGAGAAGATATTCGACGTTGACGTTATCTCTGTCAATACCATGAACATGCCAGCCAAGAGAGGGCGTTTTGGTCGGCGTCAGACGGTGAGGAAGCCTGCCTGGAAGAAAGCGGTGGTCAAACTGGCGCCGGGGCAGGAAATCCAGTTCTTCGAAGGAGTGTAGCGCTGGAGATTAGATATTAGAAACTAGAGATTGAGGACATTATGCCTGTTAAGATTTATAAACCCACTTCGCCAGGGCGGCGGGGGATGAGCGGTTTTGATTTCGATGAGATAACCAAAACCAAACCGGAGAAGTCGCTTTTAGCTCCCTTGCGCAAGAAGGCTGGGCGGAACGTGCGGGGCAAGATCACCGTGCGCCACCGGGGCGGCGGCCACAAGCGAAGGTACCGCATCATTGATTTCAAGCGAGATAAGATAGGTATACCTGCGCGGGTGGCTTCAATTGAGTACGATCCGAATCGGACGGCGCGCATTGCTCTCTTGTTCTATGCCGATGGCGAGAAGCGCTATATCATCGCTCCCCTGGGTTTGCGAGTGGACGACGTCCTCACGTCTGGGCCTGAGGCTGAGATACGGGTGGGCAACACTTTGCCCATCGCCAACATCCCCGCAGGCAGTCTGATCCACAACATCGAGTTGAAGCAGGGTAGGGGTGGGCAGTTGGTGCGCTCCGCCGGTTGTTCGGCCCAGCTTTTGGCCAAGGAGGGCAAGTATGCCCACGTTCGTTTGCCTTCAGGGGAAGTGCGCCTGGTACACCAGGCGTGCATGGCCACCATTGGTCAGATAGGCAACACTGAGCACGGCAACATCAAGCTGGGCAAGGCCGGACGCAAGCGTTGGATGGGCTGGCGGCCTTCGGTGCGGGGCTCGGCCATGGATCCGAAGGCTCACCCTCACGGTGGAGGGGAAGGGCGGTCCCCGATTGGCATGCCTTCGCCAAAGTCCCCCTGGGGCAAGCCTACTCTGGGCAAGAAGACGCGCAAGCGTAAGGATACCAATAAGTGGATAGTGCGGCGGCGGAGCAAGGAGCGACGCTGAGCAGTGATTGGTAGCCAGAGGGGAGGTTGAGTGTGGCGAGATCGTTGAAGAAGGGGCCGTATGTGAGCCCCAAGTTGCTCAAGAAAATCGAGAACATGAACAAACAAGGCGAGAAGCGCGTGATCAAGACGTGGTCGCGAGCTTCGACCATCTTCCCCCAAATGGTTGGCCATACCATTGCAGTGCACGACGGTAGGCGTCATGTGCCCATCTACATAACTGAGAACATGGTGGGGCACAAATTGGGGGAGTTCGCTCCGACTCGGACCTACCGAGGACATACCTATAGAGAGAAGAGGACTGGGGTTAGGAAGAATTAGCGATGGAAGAAAGCACGATTTTTGAAGTTAGAGCAGTCGTCAGATATGTGCCTATGTCTCCGCGCAAGGTGCGCCTCGTAGTAAATCAGGTGCGAGGCCTGGCGGCGGACGAGGCTTTGGCTATCCTCAAGTTCACACCAAAGGCAGCGGCCAAGCCGGTGGCTAAGCTTATCAAGTCGGCTATTGCCAACGCCGAAGAGAACTATGGGCTGTCCAGGGAGGATCTGTACATCTCCCAGATATTCGCCGACGTCGGCCCTACCCACAAGCGGTGGAAGGCCGGGGCCAGGGGGAGGGTCAAGCCCAGATTGAAGCGCTCATCTCACATCACTGTTGTCCTTGAGGAGATGGAAGTTAGAAGTTAGAAGTTGGAGGTTGGAGGATGGAAGGACCACTGACCACCTGACCACCCGACCAACTGAAGGGAGGATCAATTGGGGCGTAAAGTACATCCCCTGGGTTTTAGGTTGGGGATAATCAAAGATTGGCAAGCGCGATGGTTTGCTACTGGAGAGGAGTACGCCGACCTCTTGCAGGAGGACCTGAAGATCCGCCAGTTGATACGTGAAAAGATGGCACAGGCTGGCATCTCCAAAATCGAGATTGAGCGTTTCCCCAAGCGGGTCAGCCTTACCATTTGGACGGCCAAGCCGGGCATCATCATCGGACGCAAAGGGGTGAACGTCAGAGCCTTGCGTCAGGATTTGGAGGCATTATCCAATAAGATAGTGCGCATTGACGTCCAGGAGGTTGAGCGGCCTGAATTGGATGCCTATCTCGTGGCCGAGAACATAGCTTCCCAGTTGCAGCGCCGGATTTCTCACAACCGGGCGATGAAAAGATCGGTCACTCAGACTATGCGCATGGGTGCTGAGGGCATCAAAATCAGTTGCAGTGGCCGCTTGACCGGAGCTGAGATGGCCCGCCGGGCGTGGGTGATGGAGGGACGGGTACCCCGCAGCACCCTACGAGCCGATATTGATTATGGCTTCGCTGAAGCTCGGACTACTTATGGCCTCATCGGCATCAAGGTCTGGATTTACAAGGGCGAAGTCTTGCCCGAGGTGGCGGAAGCAGCAGCCAGTTGAAGAAAGATTTTCGAGTTTCGGAGTTTCGAGTGGAGAATGAATCATCATGTTGATGCCTAAGAGAGTCAAGTATCGCAAACAGATGCGGGGTCGAATGAAAGGTCGGGCCTCACGGGGGGCTACGGTGGCCTTTGGCGACTATGGCCTTCAGGCTTTGGAGCCCTGCTGGATGACCAGCCGTCAGATCGAAGCTGCCCGAAGGGCCATCGTCCGTCATGTCAAGCGCCGTGCGAAGGTATGGATAAGGGTCTTTCCCGATAAGCCCGTCACTAAAAGGGCTGCCGAAACGCGAATGGGCAAGGGTAAAGGCGCCGTTGATCATTGGGTGGCGGTGGTTAAGCCAGGCCGAATCATCATAGAGATAGCTGGCGTTGATGAGGATGTGGCTCGAGAAGCCATGCGCTTGGCCTCCCATAAGTTGCCTATCAAGACCCAGTTTGTGGGTCGGCTGGAAATCTAGCAAGAAGCGACGTTAGCTGGTCTGTAAATTGGAAACTGAACACTGAAAGCAGGGGGTCTGATGGAGGCGCGAGAGATTCGAGCTATAGCTACGGAGGAGATTCAGCGCAAGCTGGGCGACACTCAGGAGGAGCTTTTCAACCTGCGGTTCCAATGGTCAACCAGGCAACTGAAAGATACCAACCGCCTTACCCAGGTGCAGCGGGATATCGCTCGCCTGAAGACCATCTTGCGCGAAAGAGAGCTGGTCCAGCTTGGGGAGGGAGAGGATTAGCTATGAAGGTACGGCGTAAGAGATTGACCGGTCGCGTGACTAGTGATAAGATGGACAAGACTATCGTGGTTGAGGTCGAGAGGCTGCAGCGCCATCGTCTTTATGGCAAGGTACTGAAGAGGACCAAGAAGTACATGGCTCACGATGAGGAGAATACATGTCGCATCGGCGACTTGGTGCGCATCGTCGAGTCGAGACCCTTGAGCCGCAGGAAGCATTGGGTCGTTGAAGAAATAATGGAGACTGGGAACTAATAACTTTTGCTCGGACTGGATCCCTTCGGCCATGCTTAGTACAAGCGTCAGATCCAGGCCAAAAGCGGGAGGCAAGCGTAGGTTGCACGCAATCCCCTTAGAGCAATCTGATTGGTAACTAATAGCAACCAGCATCCGGAATTGGGGAGAATGGGATGATTCAGCAGGAATCCAGGCTGCGGATAGCCGATAACACCGGCGCCAAAGAGATACTGTGCATCAGGGTACTGGGTGGCTCGTCGCGTCGCTATGGGAGGGTAGGTGATGTCATCGTCGCCACGGTCAAGCAGGCCACCCCCATGAGCTCGGTCAAGAAAGGTGAGGTGGTGCGAGCAGTCATCGTGCGCACAGCCAAGGAGTATGGCCGCCCCGATGGTTCTTATATTCGATTTGATGAAAACGCAGCCGTGATCCTGGATGATCATCGGAACCCCAAAGGGACACGCATCTTCGGCCCCGTTGGTAGGGAGCTTCGCGATAAAGGGTTCATGAAAATCGTCTCCCTGGCCCCAGAGGTATTATAGTGAGGAGATGGATGAGATGAGAAGGATAAGAAAGGGCGACACGGTGGAGGTCATCAGCGGCAACGACCGTTGGGTTAGGGGCACTGTCCATCGGCTCGTTCTTAAGAAGGATCGGGTGGTTATTTCAGGCGTCAATCTCGTCAAGAAGCACCAAAGGCCCATGCCTACCGGCGGCCGCATGCAGACCCAGGCGGGCATTATCGAGTTCGAGGCCCCCGTTCATCTATCCAACGTAATGCTGGTCTGTCCCCAGTGTGACCAGCGAACCAGGGTCGCCTTTGAATTCCGAGAGGGTGGCGGGAAGGTGCGAGTTTGCAAGAAGTGCGACGCCATCATTGATTAGTTCATCGTAGCCATTCACCTGCTCTTGTTGGACGCTAGTCCAGCGGCCGCGAGCACCGGAACACTCACAGTTCATCTATAAGTTGGGGGAGCTAGTTGTGCCAAGGCTAAAAGATAGTTATCGTAACGAAGTCATTCCTGCTTTGATGAAAGAATTTAGCTATCGCAACGTGATGGAGGTGCCGCGCCTGGAAAAGATTGTGGTCAACGTGGGCGTAGGCGAAGCTTTGCAGAACGCTAAGGCTTTGGATCACACTGTCCAGGACATCACTACCATCACCGGCCAACAGCCTATCGTGACCAGAGCCAAGAAGTCCATCGCTGGGTTCAAACTGCGCGAGGGGATGACGGTTGGTGTTAAGGTCACTCTGCGGGGCAACCGGATGTACGATTTCCTGGACCGGTTGTGTAATGTTGCCCTTCCTCGCCGGCGCGATTTCCGTGGTATCTCCCCCGACTCCTTCGATGGCCGAGGCAACTACACTTTGGGCCTTCGGGAGCAGCTTGTGTGGCCGGAGATAGATTACGACTCCATTGACAAGGTGCGAGGCATGGAGATAAGCATCGTCACCACAGCCAAGACCGACGAAGAGGGGTGGCACTTGCTGCAACTGCTGGGGATGCCCTTCGCAAGACAGTGAGCCAGATCAGGAGGGGATAGTGGCTAAAAAGTGCATGATGATACGAGAGAAGCGTAGAAAGTACAAAGTGCGGGTGCGTAATCGCTGTCAGCGGTGTGGCCGTCCCCGGGGCTATATCCGTCGCTTTAAGCTCTGTCGCATCTGTTTCCGCAAGCTTGCCCTGGAAGGTAAAATCCCAGGGGTAGTCAAAGCCAGTTGGTGAAATTTGAAGTTTTGTAGGAGTCCGATCAATGACCATGACCGATCCCATCGCCGACATGTTGACCCGCATCAGGAATGCCATTATGGTTGGCCACAGCTATGTGGTCGTTCCCGGCTCAAAGATGAAGTTGGCTATCGCCAAAATCCTGAGGGATGAAGGCTTCATCGAAAACTACAATGTTACCAAAGATCGCCCCCAGCCCATGATCAGGATCTGGTTGAAATATGCGGGGGATAAAAAAGACAGGCGATCTGCAATCACCAGCTTGAAGCGGGTTAGCAAGCCAGGGCGTCGAGTCTACGCTGGGAAGAAGGACATCCCTTGGGTGCTCAGCGGCATGGGCATTGCTGTCCTGTCCACATCCAGGGGGATCATGACGGGCAAGAAAGCCCGCCGCCTTGGCATCGGTGGCGAAGTGCTGTGCCATATTTGGTAGCTCTAGTGGATATTTGTGATGGGCGCGGGAAGTTCTCCTCCACGGTCTCCTGACCGAGCCCATTCGCCTGGGTCAGGAGACCTTCGGCGAACGATGAGATAGGTTCTAGCCTAGTTGGGAGGTATTTAGGTGTCACGCATAGGTCGCATGCCTATCCCCATTCCAAAAGGTGTGCAGGTAGACATAAAGGACAGCCACGTAACGGTGAAGGGGCCCAGGGGCGAATTGAGCCGCTCCTTCAACCCAGATATGGCGATAGCTCTCCAGGATGGCCAGGTCGTGGTGACTCGTCCCACAGACGAACGGCAGCATCGGGCTTTACATGGGTTGACGCGAGCCCTGCTGGCTAACATGGTGGCTGGGGTTACCGAGGGGTATCGCAAGGATCTGGAGATCCGCGGAGTCGGTTATCGTGCTGAGATTCGAGGCGATAACCTCGTTTTGCACGTTGGCTTTTCCCATCTGGTGGAGATAACGCCGCTTTCGGGCATAACCTTTAGCATCGAGAGTCGCGGCAAGACCATCGTCGTCGAAGGGATTGATAAGGAGCTAGTCGGCGAGATGGCGGCCAGGGTCAGGCGAGTTCGCCCTCCCGAACCTTACAAAGGCAAGGGCATCCGCTATGTGGGCGAGTACGTGCGCCGGAAGGCTGGCAAGGCGGGCAAGGTAGCGGGGGGTTAAAACTCTTGGAAGGGATGAAACGACGATGAGTAAGCGAGCCGAATCGGCGCGCCAACGGCGACACCGGCGGGTGCGGAAAAAAGTAGCGGGTACCGTTGAACGCCCCCGTTTGAATGTCTTCAGGAGTTTAAAGCACATTTATGCCCAAGTCATTGATGATGACCAGGGACATACCGTGGCGGCAGCTTCCACTCTTGATCCTGAGCTGCGAGGGACACTGAATGGTCTTACCAAGACCGAGCAAGCCAAGTCGGTAGGCAAGCTTCTAGGCGAGCGTGCCCTGGCGCAGGGCGTGAAGCAGGTGGTCTTCGACAGAGGCGGCTACAAGTATCACGGGCGGGTGAAGGCTCTGGCCGAGGGCTCGCGTGAGGCCGGACTGGAGTTTTAGAAGTTGGAGATTGGAAGTTGGAAGTTTGATTGCAGGGGTCCGAACTCTAGCGTCTAACGTCTAACTTCTAGCTTCTAACTTCCAGAATGAGGAGGATGGATGGCGAGGAGAGATTTCCAGAAGAAGGATGAGCTGGATGAGCGTGTGGTGCACATCGCGCGCACAGCCAAGGTGGTCAAGGGTGGTCGGCGTTTTTCCTTCCGCGCCATTGTCGTGGTAGGCGATAATCAGGGCAGCGTGGGTGTTGGGATAGGCAAGGCTCGCGGGGTGCCCGATGCTATCCGCAAAGGATCAGAGCAGGCCAGGAAGAACATGAGGAAAGTCCACCTGCTGGGTACGACTATTCCTCACGAAGTGATAGCCAAATTCAGCGCGGCCAGGGTACTTTTGAAGCCAGCCTCGCCGGGCACGGGCGTCATCGCTGGTGGGGGAGTGCGGGCAGTGGTGGAGGCGGCGGGCATCAGCGACATCTTGTCCAAGTCTCTGGGCAGCTCCAACATCCTCAACGTTGTCAAGGCTACCTTAAAGGGGCTGTCTCAGTTGAAGGACATTGAGGAAGAAGCCAGGCTTCGGGGTAAGCCTGTAGCAGAGTTGATGCCCTTCTGGGCGAGGGAGCGGACCGGTGGCTGACAAGCAGACCAAGAAGAAGGCCAAAGGCCGAAGGAAGAAGAAAAAGACGACTCTGCGTATCAAGTGGGTCAAGAGCAGCATCGGCTATTCCCAGCGGCAGAAGGCGACCATTAAGTCCCTGGGCTTCAAGCGGTTGGGGGACACGGTGGAGTGGAAAGACGACCCGGTGACCAGGGGGATGGTCCATAAAGTGAGGCACCTGGTCGAGGTTGAAGAATTGGGTACTGGAGATTAGCTATTATTGCGGAGGTTATGATGAAGCTACACGAGTTGCGTCCCGCTAAGGGAGCCAAGAAGAAGAGGAAACGAGTGGGGCGCGGGATTGCTGCTGGCCAGGGCAAGACCGCTGGTCGAGGCACCAAGGGGCAAAATGCCCGCTCTGGCGGGGGGGTGCGCCCCTACTTTGAAGGTGGCCAGTTGCCCCTGGTGCGGCGCTTGCCTCACAAGCGAGGCTTCACCAATATCTTTAAGGTGCACTACAAACCGATTAACCTTGACCGGCTGGACGATTTCGCTGCGGGAGACGAAGTTAGCCCGGCTACCCTGGCCGAGGCAGGCATCATCAAATCGCCACGCGAGCCGGTGGTCATCTTGGGGCGCGGTGAGCTGGATCGGCCCCTTACTGTCAAAGCCCATCGTTTCTCGGCCAGCGCCCGAGAGAAGATCCTGGGTGCTGATGGCGCGGTGGAAGTACTACCGTTTCGATAACCAAGGAGGTGAGGCTATATGGCAAACCGAACCCTTGTGCTCGATGATCTGAAAGAGCGCACATTTGAAGAGGTGTTGCGGGAGGTCGTCGTTACTCGGCAGATGGACATTAGCTCATAAAAACATTTAACTAAAGGAGGGAGAACGATGCAAGTTATTCTAGATCAAATTACCCAGTTAGTTGGGGTCGACATCCCCAACCTCATCGGGGCGCTGGCCATCCTGATTATCGGGTGGTTGGTTGCCCTGGTGGTGTCTGCCATCGTGCGTCGGGCGCTTCGTCGCACGACCCTGGACAACCGACTGGCTCGCTGGATCGTTGGGGAAGAAAAGGCCGAAGCCATCAAAGTGGAGCGGTGGATCGCCAAGGGGGTGTACTACCTGATCCTGCTCTTCGTGCTGATCGCCTTCTTCCAGACCCTGGGCCTCACGATCATCACCGAGCCACTCAACCAGCTCCTGACACAGGTGTTCCAGTACGCCCCACTGCTGCTGTGGGCAGGGCTCTGGCTGCTGATTGCCTGGATCGTGGCCAGCGCGCTGAAACTCGCTGTCTTGCGAGTGCTGAGCGCCGCCAAGATTGACGAGCGCCTCGGCAGCCTAGCAGGCCTCGAGGAAGAGGGGCGCGTTCCCCTGGCTCAAACACTCGGTGATGCCGTGTACTGGCTGGTCTTCCTGCTCTTTTTGCCAGCGGTGTTGGATGCCCTGGGCTTGCAAGGGCTCCTCGGACCGGTCCAGGGGATGACTAACAAAGTCCTCGGCTTCCTGCCCAACATCTTTGCTGCTGGCCTCATTCTGGTGGTCGGCTGGTTCATCGCCCGCATCGTGCAGCGGATTGTGACCAACCTGCTGGCCGCCATCGGCGCTGACCGGCTGAGCGAGCAGGTGGGACTGGCCACGATTTTGGGGAAGCAGCGGTTATCCGGGCTGCTGGGCCTGGTCGTCTACGTCTTGATCCTCATCCCGGTGCTGATTGCCACCCTCAACGCCCTGGCACTGGAAGCTATCACTCGGCCAGCCGCCAATATGCTGAACACGATCCTGGGTGCGCTTCCGGCTATCTTTGCCGCCAGCCTGGTGGTGACGATTGCCTACATGGTGGGGCGCGTGGTGGCCGGGTTGGTCACCAACCTGCTGACTGGCGCTGGCTTCAACGCCATCCTGGCCCGGCTGGGTCTTGGGAAGGAGCCTGCCGAAGGGGAGCGGACGCCCTCAGAAATCGTGGGATACCTGGTTCTGGTGGCGATCATGCTCTTTGCCGCCGTTGAGGCGTCCCGCCTCCTTGGCTTCGTGTTGTTGGTCGATCTGGTGACTCAGTTCACAGTCTTTGCCGGCCAGGTGATCTTGGGGCTGATCATCTTCGCCATTGGCCTCTACCTGGCTAATCTGACCTCCAAGACGGTGCTAGCCAGTGGGGCGGCTCAAGCCGAGTTGCTGGCCCTGGCCGCGCGGGTTTCCATCCTGGTGCTGGCTGGCGCCATGGCCTTGCGGCAGATGGGCCTGGCTAATGAGATCATCAATCTGGCCTTTGGTCTGCTGCTGGGAGCCATCGCCGTGGCGGTGGCCCTGGCCTTCGGCCTGGGGGGGCGTGAAATCGCCGCACGCGAGCTAGAGGAATGGCTACAGTCAGTGAAGTCCAAGGAATCCTGAAGTGAAGGTGCGGGGCTCGCGCATTCCCTTCTTCTGCAACAGGTTGATACGGCATAACGCTAGCTAACCGGCTGCGCCCAAATTGGCCGCTCCGTTGCGTTCAGAGTATCGTTGCCAGCAAAGTACCCGCATTGTTGAAGGGTGCTTCGCTTGCGGATGACGCGGCCAACTTCGGTTAGCCCGATCACGGTAGAGGAAATTGCGGCCCTGCGGCCTTTCGGTAACAGTTGTTAGGAGGAGAGAAGCGATGGAAGTCACAATGAAAGCCATTGAAACGATGGGAGAGAAGGGCTCCGATGATACAAGCTGTCCGTAACGCTTTCAAGCTGCCTGACCTAAGGCGCAAGATCTTGGTCACTCTTTTGGTCTTAGTTGTATACCGCCTGGCTGCCCATGTTCCGGTACCCAACGTGGACCCGGTGGCTCTGCGCAAGGTCTTTGAGTCCAACCAGCTTCTGGGCATGCTGGATATGTTCTCAGGCGGTGCCATGTCTAGCTTCTCAGTTATGGCTATGGGGGTCTACCCATACATCACGGCTACCATTGTCATACAGCTCTTGCAGCCCATCATACCCGGATTGGAGAGGTTAGCTCAGGAGGGCGAGGCTGGGCGCAACAAGATGAATCAATATACCTATTACATGGCCATCCCTTTGTCGGCCCTGCAGGGCTATGCCCAGGCCATGATATTGCAGACCCAAGGTGTCATCACCAACTTTGGCCTCTCCGGGGCGACAATCTTGCCCACAATCGCTACTATTCTTACCCTGACGGCGGGCACGATGTTCGCCATCTGGCTGGGTGAGTTGATCACAGAGCAGGGTATAGGCAACGGCCTCTCTATCATCATCTTCGGCGGCATCGTGTCTCGTGTCCCACAGCGGGTGGGCGCCTTGCTGGTAGGTGACGTGCGAGGCCTGATAGTCTTTCTCCTCATCATGGTTATTACAGTGGTGGTTATCGTCATTGTGCAGGAGGGACAGCGGCGCATCCCGGTCCAATATGGCAAGCGAGTGTTGGCCATGCGGGGCGGCCGATTGCGCATTGCCGGCGGTCAAAGCACCCACGTCCCCTTGCGAGTCAATGCCGCAGGTATGATCCCGCTCATTTTTGCCCAGTCTATTTTGATGCTCCCTGGGGTGATTGCCTCCTACTTGGTCTCGGCGCAAAATCAAACAGTCTCCAGTATTGCCAACACTATCTACCAGACTTTCAGCGGGCAGGGCAATGTCTACTACATAATGTACTTCCTGATGGTTGTTGGCTTCACTTATTTCTACACCGATATGGTCTTCCAGCAGCAGAATCTCCCTGAGAACCTGAAGCGTCAGGGAGGGTTCATCCCCGGCATTCGCCCCGGCAAGCGCACCGCCGATTACTTGAACGGGGTTATGCGGCGCATCACTCTGGTGGGGGCTATGTTCCTGGGCCTGGTGGCCGTCCTGCCCTGGATAGTTGACATACTGGGGATCGTGGAGAACCCGGGGATGATGCTCGTCACCAGTTCTGGCTTGCTCATCGTGGTTGGCGTGGTGTTGGATACCATGAAGCAATTGGAGGCGCAACTCTCAATGCGCCACTACGAGGGCTTCATCAAGTAATGTCCCTAAGGAGGTTTTAGCAATGAAAGTTCAAGCATCGGTTAAGCGTCGCTGTTCTAAGTGCAAGATCGTCAAGCGGAAAGGCGTGCTTTACGTGATCTGTGAGAATCCCAAGCACAAGCAGCGGCAGGGGTAGCGTCGCTTGATGGCTCGACTGAGGGCTTCGACTGAGCTCAGCCGTAGTCCTCTCGCCGAAGTCAAGCTCAGGAAGAGGATAAAGGGAGGTAGACGATGGCACGAATCGCTGGAATTGACTTGCCCCGCAACAAGAGGGTCGAGATCGGCTTGACCTACATTTACGGCATCGGGCGCTCGACCAGCCGGCAGATTCTGGATCAAATAGGGGTTGACTTCGACACGCGGGTCAAGGACCTGGCCGAGGCTGAGATCAGCCAATTGCGCCAGGTTATTAACGCCAATTATAGGGTTGAGGGCGATCTGCGGCGGGAGGTCAGCCAGAACATCAAGCGCCTGCAGGAAATCGGCTGTTATCGTGGGCTCCGCCACCGTTACAACTTGCCTGTGCACGGGCAGCGGACCAAGACCAACGCCCGCACCAAACGTGGTCCACGCAGGACGGTGCCCGGTCGCGGCAAAAGGCGCGGGATGAGGAAGAAGTAGTTAAAGCTCAAAGTTCAAATTGGTATTGGATATTGGGGAGGAAGGATGGCACAACGAAGGGGAAAGAAGAGGACAACTCGCCGTGTGCGCAAGAATGTCCCTCAAGGACAGGCTCACATTCACGCCACGTTCAACAACACGATAATCACTATAACCGATCGGCAGGGCAATGCCATTACCTGGGGGAGCGGGGGCACTGTGGGTTTCAAGGGATCGCGTAAGAGCACTCCCTATGCGGCCCGCATGGCCGGTCAGCAAACGGCCAAACAGGCCATGGATCATGGCATGAGGGAGATAGACGTATTTGTCAAGGGGCCTGGACCTGGCCGTGAGGCTGCCATTCGCGCTTTGCAAGCGGCAGGTCTCAAGGTGAAATCCATAACCGATGTCACCCCCATTCCTCACAATGGTTGTCGTCCACCTAAGAGGCGAAGGATGTAGCGACGAGGAGGCAAAATGGCCAGATATACCGGCCCTGTTTGTAAGTTGTGTCGGCGAGAAGGAGTGAAACTGTTTCTCAAAGGTGAAAGGTGTTTGACCGCTAAATGCGCCCTTGACAGGCGGGCCTATGCTCCTGGCATGCATGGCCGTGAGGGCCAGTTCCGCCGCAGACGCAGGTCAGAATATGCCGTGCAGCTACGCGAAAAGCAGAAGGTGCGTCGCATCTACGGCGTGTTGGAGAGACAGTTCCGACGGTATTTCCGAGAAGCCGAGAGGCGCAAGGGTCTGACGGGTGCCAATCTGCTGATCATTCTGGAAAGCAGGCTGGATAACGTCGTCTATCGGCTTGGGTTCGCCGATTCGCGGGCTCAGGCTCGCCAGTTGGTGTGCCATGGTCACTTCAATCGCAATGGGCGGAGGGCCGACATTCCCTCGATGCTGGTGGAGCCAGGAGACGTGATAGCGGTGCGCGAGCAGAGCAAGGAGAAGGCCTATTTCAGTGATAGGGCCAGGGAGTTGGAGCGCAAGGCTGTGCCGGACTGGATGAGCCTCGATGCCCTCAGCATGTCGGGGCGCATCCTGAATCTCCCTTTGCGGGAAGAGATAGACTTGCCTTTGAATGAGCAGATGATTGTCGAGTACTACAACCGTTAGAGCGATGTTTGGCGTTAGGTGATGGGCGCGGGAAGTCCTCCTCCACGGTCTTCTGACCGAGCCCTTTTCGCCTCGGTCAGAAGACCTTCAGCGGCCAAAGCCGTTAGAGCAATGCTAGGCGTTAGCTTTATTCTCCTGGAGGGAGTTAGGCTAATGACAAATCAGGAAGGCAGTCCTTTGATAAGTATGGTTTTGCCCAAAGTCGAGTGTGAGACCAGCTCGAGAGGCTATGCGCGTTTCGTCATCGGCCCCATGGAAAGGGGCTATGGCACAACTATCGGCAATGCTTTGCGGCGCGTCCTCCTCTCGTCCACGGCTGGAGCAGCGATCACATCAATCAGGGTCAGCGATATCTACCACGAGTTCTCGACCATACCTGATGTCAAGGAAGACATGACCCAGTTGATTCTTAACGTGAAGCAAGTGCGGCTGAAGATTCACTCCGATGGTTCTGAGCCATCGCGCTTGCACCTGGAGGTAGGGGGCGAGGGCGTGGTGACGGCGGGCGATCTGGAATGTCCCAGCGATGTAGAAATCATCAATCCTGACTTGTACTTGTTCACCGTGGACTCCGATGAGGCCGAGGTGGAAATAGAGCTGATGGCCCAAAGAGGCAGGGGTTACTCGCCCGCTGATGAACGGGACAAGTTGCCCATCGGAGAGATCCCCGTTGATGCCATCTTCAGCCCCGTCCGCAAGGTCGGTTACGAGGTGCAACAGGCCCGCATTGGTCAGATGACCAACTTCGATCGGCTTATCATGGAAATATGGACTGACGGTACCATTCAGCCTCAAGAGGCTTTGAGCGAGGCGGCAGAGGTTTTGGTGAAACACCTGCTGTTGGTGGCTGGTGTTGAGGAAGAGGCCCCAGAAGAAGAGATTGATGAAGACGGCATACCGGCCCACGTTTACGAGATGCTAATCGAGGATTTGGGTCTCAACGTGCGGGTCTATAACTGCCTCAAGCGGACGGGGATAACCAATGTGGGAGAGGTGCTGGAGAAACTGGAAAAGGGCGAGGAAGAGATGATGGCTATCAGGAATTTCGGTCCCAAGTCGTTGTTTGAGCTAAAAGAGAAGTTGCAGGATAGGGGCTTGCTCTGGACCGAGGAAGAGGAAGAAGAGGAATCCGAGGAGTGACATGAGACATCGGAAAGCGGGCCGCAGGCTAGGTCGCTCCAGCGGCCATCGCAGAGCTTTGTATAAAAATCTGATAACTGAACTGTTTCGCCATGAGCGGATAAAGACCACGGAGGCTAAAGCCAAGGCCATTCGGGGGAAGGCGGAGAAGCTGATCACTTTGGGTAAGCGCGGCGATTTGCATGCCCGTCGGTTGGCTGCTGCCAGGTTGAACGATCCGACCATCGTCACGAAACTCTTCGATGATCTGGCTCCTCGCTACGAAGAACGTCCTGGTGGCTACACTCGCATACTCAAGCTGGGGCGACGTCAGGGTGATGGGGCGTCCATGGTTCTTTTAGAATTAGTGGAGTAGCTGGGGACCGGGAGTTGGAAGTTGGAAATCCGAAATCGGAAGCCAGCATCCAAAAACTCATGGCCGTCGTCGAGTACGATGGCACCGACTACCTCGGCTTCCAGGTGCAAGCCCAGGGCGCGACGATTCAGGGGGAGATAGAGCGCGTGTTGGCGGCGGTTACTCAAGAGGAGATCAGGGTAATTGGGGCGGGCCGGACTGACGCCGGCGTTCATGCCCAGGGGCAGGTCGTCGCCTTCAATACGGCCTGGCGACATCCTGTTGAGGAGCTTCAACGCGCGCTAAATGCTGTCTTGCCTAAAGACATCGCGGTGCGCGAGCTGAGGCCCGTGGCCGAGGGCTTTCACCCCCGCTTCGACGCGGTGAGCCGGGAGTATCGTTACACCATCTTCAACCGGCCATTGCGTTCGCCGTTGGCCCGACGCTTCGCCCATCATTTCCCTCGCCCTCTCGACGTAGCAGCTATGAACGAGGCCGCAGGAGTCCTGGTGGGGAGCCACGATTTCGCCGCTTTCGGGCGAGCGCCTCAGGGTGATAACACGGTGCGCGAGGTGTACCAGGCCCAATGGACTAAAGAGGAGCCCTTCGTTTACTTCGATATAGTAGCTAATGCTTTTCTCTATCGAATGGTAAGGAGCCTGGTGGGCACGCTGCTGTTGGTGGGAACGGGAGAGCTATCCCCGGCTGGGTTTGAGGAGATTCTCCGGTCTGCTGATCGAAGTAGGGCGGGCCAGGTTGCCCTGGCACATGGGTTGTGTTTGATGAAAGTAAACTATTGACGGAGGACTCGCAGGTGAAGACGTATACGGCTAGGGCAGAAGACATAAAACAAGAGTGGTTCCTGGTGAACGCTGAGGGCAAGACGTTGGGACGTCTGGCTTCGGAGATCGCCCAGGTGCTGCGGGGTAAGCACAAGCCCATCTACACGCCGCACCTCGATTGTGGCGATTTCGTCATCGTGGTCAACGCTGAAAAAGTGCGGGTCACCGGGCGGAAGCTGGATCAAAAGATGTATTATCGCCATACGGGTTATCCTGGCGGGATCAAAAGCATCAGCTTGAGGAATCAGTTGCAGAAGCACCCGGAGCGGGTGTTGGAGGCTGCGGTGCGGGGGATGCTGCCCAAGAACCGGCTGGGTCGAAAGATGTTTAAGAAGCTCAAGGTTTACGCGGGGAATTCCCATCCCCATCAAGCTCAGCAGCCTAAGGTGCTGGAATTGTGAGAGGAGAGGTATAATGGCACTGGTGTATTATGAAGCAGTAGGGCGCCGCAAGACGGCTTCGGCTCGCGTGCGGCTCTATCCTGGCGAGGGCAACGTCGTTGTGAACAACAAGCCGATGGGGGAGTATTTCTCGCGGGAGGGCGATGTGCTGCACCTGCTGGAGCCGCTAAAGGTCACGGATACCGCGGGAACATTCAATGTTTCGGTCAAGGTTCAGGGGGGGGGCATATCTGGCCAATCAGGGGCTGTGCGTCAAGGTATCGCTCGCGCTTTGTTGAAGGCCGATCCAAATCTGCGGCCCGTTTTGCGCAAGGGCGGTTTTCTGACCAGGGATGCTCGCATGAAGGAAAGAAAGAAGCCTGGGCTCAAGCGCGCTCGCAAGGCGCCGCAGTACACCAAGCGGTAAAGCTCACTCAAATCAGTCCATTCATGACTCTACTGAAAAAACTCCATTTTGATGATTGAGCCCACTATAAATTGTAGCAAGTTTGTAGCTATGATACAATATGTAGTGGCATCGTTTGAGATTCTGACCTTTTTTCAGGGGAGTCA
>SDBT01007212.1_pt1 | contig 18334 bp, 15 predicted proteins | sample 2277101 | NCBI WGS metagenome assembly SDBT01 (sample SAMN10404973, study PRJNA504765) | marine sediment metagenome | isolation source: marine sediment core GS10_PC15, 103 cmbsf | place: Arctic Ocean: Southern Knipovich Ridge | collected 2010
TTGAAAGACTTGAGAGGATGGCGTAGACTTCTGTCGATGAAGCGCTGTCTCCGTCCACTCCTGAATAGGACTGTTCGAAGGCTATACTGGCTGAAAGTGAAAAAGGTTTGTTTTGGGCGTACTGTCCTCTTAGATAACCGCCGAGGATGAGGACGCCTTTGTTATGGGTTTTTCCGCTCATATCGGCTTCTCTTTCGATGTTGATCACACCGGCTCGTCCTACTGAAGTGGAGGTTGTGATCCTCGTGGGTTTCCCAAAAGATGTCTCTCCCATCATGTAGACAGAAAGACCGTTGACCTGTCCGACGACCTGGCCTTCCGTATCGATCATGATGGTCCCCTCTTCGATCATTTCTTGAATTTTGTCTTCGATGAGGCCCACACGTTCAAACCGTTCCCGGATGGCTGTTTCCACGTGGACATTTGTAATGGATTTTTCCTTGCTCTTTCTTGCCCAGTAACAGGCTTCCCTGATAACATCGGCGAGAATATGGAAACGTGTGGACAGTTTTTTTTGCCGGCCGGCCATGCGTATGCCGTACTCGATGACGGCGGCCATCCCCGATTGGTCAAAAGGATTGAGGTTATCTTCATCACATATTTTTTTGATAAAAGATGCGTATTCTCTGATTGTTTCCGGACTTCGTGTTGTTTCCGAGTCGAATTCGGCTTTTATCTTAAATATTTTCTTGAAATCATCGTCACGAAAATACAGGAGATTGTAAAGATAGGCATCCCCGATCATGACAACCTTGACATTGATTTCGATTGGTTCGGGCTTCAGGCGGCTGGTCGAAATGAAATAAAGGGATGTGGGATTTTGGATTTCAAGAGTCTGGTTTCTGAGCGTTCTTTTGAGTGTTGGCCAAATGCCGATTTCGGAGAGGGCATCCAGGGCGTTGATAACCAAGTATCCTCCATGGGCTTGCAGGAGAGATCCGGCCTTGATCTTCGTGAAATCGGTCTGCAATATGCCCACACGGTTGATGGAGGATTCAATGGAACCGAAAAGATTGATATAGTTGGGATTGGTCTCCATAATGATGGGAGCTCCGGACTGGCTCGAATTGTCAATCAGTAAATTTACCCTGTAAGGCAGAAAAGAATTTTCTAAATTTTGTCCTTTTTCTTTAGCGTCCGGCTTTTGAGCTTTGAAGAGATGGAGGTCTTTGATGAGCTGCTTCTCGACATCGCTCAGGTAAATGGAAATTTTATCGATCTGAAATTCAGTCCTGATTTCGTCTATGGCACCTTTGATAATGGGGGTGATGGATTCTTCATCCCATTCTTTGAGCAGTTGGCGGGCTTTATCTTCCGATTCTTTCAACTGGATAAAGATGGTTTCTAATTTTTCAGTCAGCTTCTCATAATTCTTTTTGAGTGTATCCAATTTATTTTTAGGGAATTTCTCCTCTCTGACAAGGGCCTCGACTTGAGGGAAGGGCGTAGGTTTTTTATCGATGATGGGGATCAGGTCCGGTTTGACAAAAGGGCCCATCTGTACCTGGATCACAGAAAATCCTTCTTTGGCTACTTGGTTTTCGAAATTTTTGAGAATTTTTTTCTGATGTTTCTGCTGTGTTTCGATGATATGGTCTCTATGATCTGAATAGTATTTGCTTTTGAGCAGTTCCGGGATATTCGTTTTTAACGTTTCTATCAAATGATCCATAGATTCTTTGAAAAGTTTTCCTTTTCCAGGAGGACATATTACGAGTGTGGGTTCATCCTGTTTTTTAAAATTGTTGACATAGCAGATATCATCGGGTGTTTTTTCATCTTTATCGAGTTTTTCAAGGAGCTTTTTTACGGTCGTGGTTCGTCCTGTTCCCACGATCCCTGTGATGAAGATATTGTAGCCCATGCTCTTGATGTCAAGTCCGGTTTGGATGGCTTTAAGAGCTCTTTCTTGGCCTATGATTTCGTCGCAGGCTACACAATTTTCAGATGTCTTAAAAGGAATGTCTTTTGGAATTATTTTCCATCGGAGTTTATCGTGGGACAATTCTTTAAATCGGGCTGCTTTTCTCATAATTGTTCTCCTCATGCACTCATTGGGATTGTTTAGTGTAGTCTTTTTGTAGCACAAAATATGGTTGAATTCAACAGTCCTGATCCTTTCACAAAAATTCATTATCTGGTAGAATAAGAGAAAATTAAATATTATATGCTGGAGGAAGTTTGGGTTACGAGAATCTCGTGGTGCACGTAGAGCAAGGACTCGGCACTATCCGTGTCAATCGTCCGGATAAGTTGAATGCTCTCAATACACAAACCGTAGAGGAACTGCACAGTGCATTTCTGGCCTTTCGCGACAATCCTGACGTGAAGGCGGTCATATTGACCGGCTCGGGTGATACGGCGTTTATTGCAGGTGCGGATATCGGAGAGCTTGCCAAACTCGATAAAGAGACAGCAAAAGTTTATGTTCTCAAAGGTCAGGAGATGACCAAGCAAATCGAGAATTTTCCAAAACCGGTTATTGCGGCGGTTAACGGTTTTGCACTTGGAGGCGGAACAGAGGTTGCATTAGCCTGTCATATCCGGATTGCTTCCGACAATGCTAAATTGGGACAGCCCGAAGTCAAGCTTGGACTTATCCCCGGTTTTGGCGGGACGCAGAGATTGGCGAGGCTTGTCGGAAAAGGACAGGCCATGGAATTAATATTGACCGGGAAAATGATCTCGGCTCAATATGCCTTAAAAATCGGTTTGGTCAATCAAGTTGTAGCACAAGCCGACCTTCTTCTGTCCTGTCAACAATTGGCCAATGCCATTATTGTTAACGGTCCCCTGGCCGTTAAATATGCTATCCAGGCCATTAATCAAGGACTGGATAAGACACTTGAGACCGGGCTTCTATTGGAAGCCGAGCTGTTTGGGAAAGCTTGTTTGACTAAGGACAGCAAAGAGGGAACTTTGGCTTTTTTGGAAAAACGTAAAGCGGATTTTAAAGGACATTAAAAGAGGGAGAAGACCATGGATACATATCAAGGAACTTTACAGGCTAAAGGCTTAAAAATTGGTATCGTTTTGAGCCGGGTTAATCAATTTCTTTCAGAAAGACTTCTTGAAGGATCTCTCGATGCATTGTATAGACTGGGAGCTCAAGAAGACGATATATCAATCTTTAAAGTTCCGGGATCGTTTGAGATTCCTTTGGTGGCAAAAAGAATAGCTCTGGGAAAAAAAGTCGATGGGATCATCGCTCTGGGAGCTATAATTAGAGGAGATACGCCACATTTCGAATTTTTAAGTGCCGAAGTGATAAAAGGATTAGCTCATATCTCCATGGAGGACGGGATTCCGGTTTCCTTTGGAGTTCTGATTGTCGATACGATCGAGCAGGGGATTGAACGCGCCGGCTCAAAAGCCGGAAACAAAGGGACTGATTCTGCGTTTGCTCTCGTTGAAACCCTCAATTTGATTAGAGAATCCGGGCTCGAATAGTCTGTCGTACGTCACATGGGAAAAAGAAGAAAGTCCCGCGAAGCTGCGCTCCAGGTTCTCTTCCAAACCGAATTCAATGACAGCCCCGTTAAAAAGATTCTGAGCCTCATCTGGAAAAATAAAAAATCAGACAAAGAAATGAGGGAATTCAGCCGAACTCTTGTTGAAAATGTTTTGGAAAATAAAGATAAAATCGATTCGGTCATCCAAGCTGTCTCTGAACATTGGCGTGTATCCCGCATGACTGTCATTGACCGCTGTATTCTGCGCATGGCAGTGTGTGAGTTTGCCTTCGACCCGAAAACGGAACCGGCGGTCGTCATTAACGAGGCCATTGAAATTGCCAAAAAATACAGCAGCAAGGAAGCGGCAACTTTTATTAACGGGATCCTCGATGCCGTAAAAAAAAGTGAAGAGAATGAGAAAAACTTGTAAAAAGGTAAAATAAATGACTGATCAGAAGGAAGAAAAAAAGGACTTCCGTAAAGCTCATCCCCAATCCGAACGAAGTGATCAGGAACTGGCAAGGGATGTCAAACTGGAAAAATTGGCTGAACAGGGAGTTGAACTCTATCCTCACAAAGTGGATGTCACTCATTCCGTAACAGAGATTGTTTCACAATATGCTTCGATGAAGAAAGAAGATCTCGAGAAACAGTCCTTAGAAGTATTTGTCCCGGGAAGAATTTTATCCATCCGGAGAATGGGCCGGGCAACATTTTTCCACATCTCCGACGGCCGCCATAAACTCCAGGCGTATCTGCGTGAAGACAAGGTTGGCCGGGAATCCTATGAACAATTTTCTCTGTTTGATATCGGAGACATCCTTGCCGTTAAAGGAGTGCTTTTTAAAACAAGGACAGAGGAACTGACAGTCCTCACTGAATCTTCGGTTTTTTTGGCGAAATGCCGACATCCGCTTCCGGAGAAGTGGCATGGATTGCAGGATGTGGAGCTGCGTTACCGAAAGAGGTTTCTCGATTTGATTGTGAATCCGGAAACTAGAGATATCTTCAGACTGCGCAGTGCCTTAATTTCGGATATTCGCAAATATTTTGATGAGAGAGGATACCTCGAGGTTGAAACACCGATGATGCATCCTGTTCCGGGTGGCGCTATAGCCAGACCTTTTAAGACATTCCACAATGCCCTTGGTATTGATCTTTATCTGAGGATTGCTCCTGAGCTCTACCTCAAGAGATTGACGGTAGGAGGATTGGATAAAGTTTATGAGATTAACCGGAGTTTTCGGAATGAAGGTATTTCTTCCGAGCATAATCCGGAATTCACCATGCTGGAGTTTTATGAGGCCTATGCGGATTATAATGATATGATGGACATGACGGAGGAGCTCATCAACAGATTGAGTTTGACCCTGAAAGATACGGAAGAGATACCCTATGGAGAGCACACGATTTCATTCAAAAGACCTTGGAAGAGAATGAAATTTATGGAGGCTTTGTCTCATTACAGCGGACTCGCTCCAAGCAAGTTCGAAAATAAAGAGGAAATTATCGAGTTTGCCTCCACTTATGTGTCGGAGGGAACATTGTTGACTTTCGGAAAAGCACTGGATGTGATATTTGATAAATTCGTCAAACAAAATCTTATCCAGCCGACATTTATCACAAATCCGCCAAAAGAAATTTCTCCTTTGGCCAAGGCTTCGAGAGAAAACCCCGATGAGGCCGAAAGATTTGAACTGGTTGTTGCAGGCATGGAATTGGCCAATGCCTTTAGTGAGTTGTCAGATCCGGAAGAACAGAGGAAAAGATTTGAGCAGCAGGCAGAAGAACGAAAAAAAGGAGATGATGAGTCTCACAGGATTGATATAGACTATATCCAGGCTCTCGAGTACGGCCTTCCTCCTGCCGGAGGAGAAGGCATTGGCATCGACCGGCTGGTCATGTTGTTCACGGACAAAAAATCAATCCGGGAAGTCATACTTTTTCCTCTGCTTCGCCCTAAAGAATGAGCCTGGGAAAATAGAATAAAGTGGTATTGCCCGTAGAATATGGATTCTTATGAAGTATGAATTTTTTATCGCCAAACGCTATCTGACAGCGAAGAGAAAACAGGCCTTTATCTCTGTGATCACATTTATTTCTGTTCTGGGGATATCCATAGGCGTGATGGCCCTGATTATAGCGATTGCCCTGATCACCGGTTTCCATAACGATGTACAGGACAAAATTCTGGGCTCGACCGCGCATCTGATGGTGTCGGATATGACCGGGGAGGGGATAAAAAATTATCCGGATCTGATCAAAGAGATTGAAGCCATTCCCGGCGTTGTCATGGCGTCACCGGTCATTTACGATCATGTCTTAATCCGCGGTCCATATAAAACTGATCCGGCACTCCTGAGAGGGATTGTTTTTGACTTAGAGAGACAGTCATCCCCATGGCTTGATGAGATGGAGCAGGGTCAAATTCCCGACAGTGATGCTCCTGTATCCGGAATAGTTCTGGGGAGAGAACTGGCTTACAGTATCGGAGCCGGCATTGGAGATGAAGTCACGGTATTTACGTCTGCCACCCGGTTGTCTCCCATGGGGATGAATCCCAAACGGAAGACATTCGAAATGACAGGAATATTTCAAACCGGACTCTATGAATTTGATTCAACGAGTGCGCTGATCAACCTCAATACAGCACAAAAGATATTTTCTTTAAATAACAGAGTCAATATGATCCAGGTCAGAATTACCGAAATATTTAAAGCCCCTGCCATGAAAGAAAAAGTGGAAAGCATCCGTCCGGGCGAAGTCTATGGGACCACTTGGATGGAGCTCAATGAATCATTATTTTCCGCGTTAAAACTTGAAAAAAAATTGATGTTTCTGACCATCACTCTGATTGTGTTTGTCGCCGCACTCAATATTATCGCCACTCTCATCCTTATGGTTATGGAGAAGACCAGAGATATTGGAGTCCTTAAAGCTATGGGAGCCAACGCCCAGAGCATCAAAAAAGTGTTTTTTCTGCAGGGGGCTTTCATCGGTATTATCGGGACGGCCGTCGGCACGGTTCTTGGTTTGGTGTGGTGTTGGTTTGCCAATACTTTCGAACTAATTAAAGTGCCTTCGGACATCTATGAAATCGCTTTTGTGCCCTTTCGTATAAAGTATTATGATCTACTGCTCATCATTTTGGTCACTCTCTTGATTAGCTTCCTCTCAACTATTTTCCCGGCCCATAGGGCCTCAAAGGTCGATCCGGTTAAGGCATTAAAATATGAGTAACATTCTTAAAGCAGAGTCTCTATGCAAGGAATACCCCATGCCCCAGGGGATTCTAAAAGTGTTTGAGAATCTCAATTTTAAACTGGAAAAGGGAAAGTTGATTGCCATTATGGGTGTATCCGGTGTGGGTAAAACCACTCTCCTCAACTTATTCGGGGCTTTAGACCGTCCTACAAGTGGGACGATCTACCTGGATGGAGAAGATCTTTTTTCAAGGAGCGATAGGGATATTGCGGAGATCAGAAACAAGGACATCGGATTTGTGTTTCAATTTTATCATCTGCTGCCGGAGTTCTCTGCACTGGAGAACATAAGCTTTCCCTTATTGATCCGCGGCCTGGATAAAAAGGAGGCTTTTAAGATATCGCTGGACATCCTCAAAGAAGTCGACCTGGAAGAGAAAGCTACGGTCAAGCCGTTTCAACTCTCAGGAGGCGAACAACAGCGGATTGCCATTGCCCGTGCCTTAATCAATGTCCCCAAAATCCTTCTGGCAGACGAACCCACCGGAAATTTAGATTGGAAGACAGGTCAACATGTTCTGGAAATCATCCGTGATCTCCACAACAAAAGAGGGCTGTCTTCAATTATTGTCACACATAACGAAAAAGTTGCTGGATTTTGTGATGAAACCTATGTTTTAGAAAATGGAAACTTGAAACTTTTTCCCTCTCCTTAGAGTTCTATAAATGTGTATGACCTCTGGTTTGTCTTTGAAAAAAAGAGGTGAATATGGTATAAGGAGATTGTCATGAAAAAAATAACTTTAGCTGTAATTCTATTGTGTATGCCTCTTTTCGTGTTCAGTCAAGAAACGGTGGAGCGAATCATCCTTGTTGGAAACGAAAGGGTCACTGACGATACTATATTTTATTATCTCTCTTCAAAGGAAGGAGAATTATTCAATCCGGATTTACTTAAGAAAGATTTTCGAGTTTTGTGGGCCACAGGATTTTTCTCCAACATTACCATCGAAGAGGAGCAGGGAACGAGAGGGAGAATCGTAAAGATTATATTGGAAGAAAATCCCGTCATCAAAGAGATTATCTACAAGACCGGGAAAAAACTGAAAGAGGATGATATCGTCAAAAAATTGAAAGAGAAAGACGTATACATTCTTCCCTATTCTTATTACAGCTCTTATAAAATACAGAAGATCGAAGGAACAATCAAAGAACTTCTGTTAGAAAAAGGACTGACGACAGGAACGGTCAAGGTCGAGGAAAATAAAAAGGGCTCCAATGAAATGGAGATTGTTTTTGATATCAATGAGGGGCCTAAAATCAAAGTGGGTGAAATCTATTTCGAGGGCCAAGCTATGCTGCGTAAAGGCATCCTTATGAGCGGAATTAAAGAAAACAAGAAGCACAACCTGTATTCCTGGATAGCTGGCAAGGATATTTTCAAGGAAAACCTGCTTCCGGATGATTTGGAAAGTCTGAGAAAGAAGTATCAAGAATACGGATACATGGAAGCCAGCATTGGAGAGCCGATAATCGAGGATATAGAAAAGAATAATATCTTTTTCAAAAAACGGAAAATGAAAAAGATTATTATCCCGGTCAATCCGGGCAGCCGGTACACGACAGGCGAGATCAAAATTGAGGGCAATAAGATTATCTCAACAGAAGGACTGCTGACGTTAATTAAGTTAAAAGAAGGTAAGTTTTATACAACAAAAGCCAGAGTAGAGGCCGTTGAAAAAATAAGGGAAGTGTACATGGATGGCGGTTATATTTTTTCCCAACCTATGCCGGTGGAAAGCCTCGATCCTAAGAGAAAGATTGTCAATTTGACTTTTAATATCTACGAAGGCGATGTCGCCTATCTTAGAAGGATAGAGTTCACAGGCAACACTTACACCAAAGATAAGGTCATTCGGCGTGAAATGCTTCTCAGGGAAGGAGACCGTTTCCGTTTTACGGCTTTCAAAAACAGCCTGCTCCGCATGAAACAACTCGGTCTTGTTGAAATAGAAGGAGAGCCTGATGTCGTGCCTGATCCTCAGGATCCTACCCAGCTCGATGTGAAGTTGAGGCTGACGGAGCTGCAGAGAAATAATATTCAATTTTCGGCGGGATACAGCGGGTATGAGGGCACATTTATAGCTTTAAGCTATTCCACCGTAAATTTCTTAGGCGCCGGAGAAAAACTGGATCTTACGCTCCAGCATGGGAAGAGAGTCAAAAACTATTCGTTCGGTTTTTCAGAGCCCTATCTCTTTGATCTTCCCGTTACAGTCGGATTTAACATTTTCAGCAGAGATATCATTTATCCCTATCTTTATGACCGGAAGGGCAAGGGGATTGATTTCACCTTGGGTGCCAGGATCAAAGGATTCTTAAGAGGAAACCTTTCTTATGGATTTGAAGATGTTGATATCACCTTACCCGGAACCGCTGAAGACGACGATGGGGAAAATCCGGTGAATACCGATCCTGTCTGGGGTATGATGTTTGGGTTGGGAAACTATAAAATCAGCAGTTTTACTCCTACTCTCTACCGCAACACCATCGACAGTCCTCTCACTCCTACCAGGGGAACCATGTTTTTAGCGTCTACCAAATTTGCCGGCGGTATTCTTGGAGGCGAAATCCATCTGCTCAAGCCAAGGTTTGAATGGACATATTATCAACCGCTGATCAAAAATACTCGGTTAGGTTTTCATATTGAATATTCTTTTATCAAACCCAGCAAAAAAGCAGAGGAGGAGATTCCGTTTTGGGAGAAATTCTACATTGGCGGTGAACGATCCATCCGTGGGTATACAGTCTATTCTATTGGACCGCGCAGTGAGCAAGGATCAAACATCGGAGGATCAAAGTCATTCGTTTTTAACGCAGAGTATATCATTCCTGTCGGCGGTCCAATCTACTCTATTTTGTTCTTTGATGCAGGGAATGCATATGCCCAGGGTCAGAAAGTCAATATAAAAAATATGTACTTTTCAACAGGACTGGAACTTCGAATTTTTATTCCTGCATTACGAGTTCCATTCAGACTCATTTTCGCTTATAATAATCGACTCATCTATGACGGTGACACTAACTTTAATTTTCGGTTCGCCATTGGAACCACATTTTAATTTGTATAGTGAAATTTAGATAACTCATAAAGAGGAGGAAAACAGATGATAAGAAGAGCAAGAAAAGGAATTGTTCTCATCTTTCTTGTAGCCGTGTTGATTTCTGCCGGAATTGCACAACAAACGCTTAAGATTGCCGTCGTCAATTCCCAGGAAGTTTTGGAAAAATCTACAGAAGGAAAAAAAGTAATGGCTCAGCTCCAGAGTAAAGATTCCAAGGCTCAAGCTGATATTGCAAAGATGGATGAGGATATCCGGATACTGGAGACGAGACTCAATACTCAACGGTTAACCTTGACTCAAGAATCAATGATTCAAATGCAGGCCGATTTGGAACGGAAGAGAACGGAAAGAGTCCGGTTTGCCGAGGACATGAGCAGAGAAATACAAGATTTGCAGCAAACGCTCTTTATGAGGATCCAATCCGAGCTTCTGCCAATTATTGAGGCTGTTGGGAAGGAAAGAAATCTTGATCTCATATTCGATCTTTCACAAAGCGGCGCCATTTATTTCAATCCGACGGTCAATTTAACAGCGGAGATCATTCTGAGATACGATGCCTCAAAAGCCTCAAAATAAATCCGGATTTTTCGATATTGAAAAAATCCTAAAAACGCTTCCTCATAGATATCCCTTTCTCCTTATTGATAGAGTGCTGGAAATGGAAAAGGGGAAATCGTTGGTGGCTATTAAAAATGTCACTTATAATGAGGAGTTTTTTCAAGGTCATTTCCCTGAATTAAGAGTCATGCCCGGCGTTCTTATCCTTGAAGCTTTAGCTCAAGCCGGAGGTGTTCTGATCTGCAGTTCTATCCCGGATCCCGAAAAAAAAATATTTTTTTTGAGCAAGGTCGATAAGGCAAAATTCAGGCGACCTGTCGTTCCGGGGGATCAACTGCGGTTTGAAATAGATATTATCAGGCTAAAGAATCGATTCTGTCAATATAAATGTATAGCACTGGTGGATGGAAAAATCGTAGCTGAATGCGAAATTGTTGCCTCCCTGACGGATATCGAGAGATTGAATGAGTAAGAATGAGAATCTCATTCATCCCTCGGCCATCGTTCATCCTCAAGCTCGGATAGAAAGCGGTGTCCGGATCGGCCCCTTTTCTTTTATAGGGGCAAAAGTTTCGGTCGGTAAAAACACCAGGATTGGAACCCACGTCCACATCGAAGGACAAACTCAAATTGGAGAAGACAACCATTTTTATCCTTTCTGTGCGATCGGGACATATCCCCAGGATTTAAGTTACAAAGGAGAAGAGACATCTGTTAGTATCGGAGACAGAAATATCTTTCGTGAATATGTCACGATCCATCGCGGGACAGCCAGCGGTAAAAAAAAGACCGTGGTTGGGTGTGACAATTACTTTATGACCTATTCACATGTTGCGCATGATAGTCGGGTTGGGAATGAGACAATTCTCATTAACGGTGCAACCCTGGGCGGACATGTCTACCTGGAAGACCATGTCCAAGTGGGAGCACTAACGCCTGTTCATCAATTTTGTCGCATAGGTCTGCATGCGTTTATCGGGGGAGTATCGACAATCACACAAGATGTACTCCCGTTTTCTAGGGTAGCGGGTTCACGGCCGACCCTGTTTTACGGCTTGAATGCACTGGGTCTGCGTAGAAATGGGTATTCCCGTGAGAGGATCCGTGCGCTCAAGGATATGTTTAAGCTTATATTTAACTCCAATTTGAATACGGGTCAGGCTCTTGATCGAATTACGGATGAGTTTCCTCAAACAGAAGACCGGGATGTGATTCTTCAATTTATCCAAGCGTCAACAAGAGGAATCGTAAAGAAGACGGAATAACAATGGAAAAAAAAATTGGTATAATCGCAGGTTCCGGCGATATTCCTCATTTTATTTTCAAGGAAGTTGAAAAAATGGGGTACTCCCCTCCGGTTGTCGGGATTACAGGAGATGCCGATCCTGCTCTTGCAGATTCAATGGGGAAGCTCCAATGGTTCAATCTCAACCAGGTTGAGGATATAATCAGTTTTTTTAAGCAGAATAATATCGATGAAGTACTTTTTGCGGGGAAGATCGACCATCGGAGAATCTATAAAAAGCAAGGTTTTGATGCCGTTCTTTTCGATATCTTCTCACAAAGTAAGGACAGGGGACCTACATCTCTGATCGGGTTGGCCATAGACTTTCTTTCAAAGAGAGGAATCAAGGTTTTAGATCCTACCAAGTTCCTGTCATCCTTATTTATCGACGAAGGGATTTTGTCAAAAGTGAAACCTTCTCCTCAAGTAGAGAAAGACATAAATTTTGGCTGGGAGAAAGCCAGAGTCCTGGCTGATTTGGATATTGGACAGACACTCGTTTTAAAAGATCAAGCTGTTGTCGCTATTGAAGGTATGGAGGGAACGGATGCAGCCATCAGACGAGGAGGGCAGCTTGCCGGGCCGGGAACAGTCGTGATTAAGCTCAGCCGGTCGAGCCAGGATCCTCGTATCGATCTCCCGGCTGTCGGTGTCTCTACAGTCCGGGAACTTATTGATGCCGAGTGTGCGGCACTGTGTGTGGAAGCACACACTGTCGCTTTTTTTCAAAAAGATGAGGCCGTATCTCTAGCTGATGCTGCCGGAGTTGTGATCACGGTGCGCAAAGGTGAGTGATTGACCATGAAACAAGAATGGAGAAAGGGCAATGGATAAGAAAAGGGCCATGGATAAGATTCGAGTGGGTATTATCGGAGTGGGGTACTTGGGTACACAGCATGCCCGTATCCTATCTTATCTGGAAGAAGCCGAATTAAAGGGAGTTGCCGATATCGATTTTAAACGGGCTATGCAGATCGGGAATCGCCACAATGTTAAATATTTTGAGAATTTTGAGGATATGCTGGATGAAATCGATGCAGGAATTGTCTCTACTCCAACTTCAGAACATTTTGCCATTTCTTTGAAGTTGCTGGAAGAGGGGAAATCCGTACTGGTCGAAAAACCCATTACGGATTCTGTCAGTGACGCCGAACATCTTGTGGCCGCGGCCAAGAAAAACGGACTCATTCTTCAAGTCGGGCATTTGGAAAGATTTAACCCGGCCGTCGAAGCCATAGAGAAGGAAATCTCCGAACCAAAGTTTATTGAGGTCCAGAGATTGGGTTCTTTCTCGGCTCGGTCTTTGGATATTGATGTTGTCCTCGACCTTATGATTCATGACTTGGATATAATTACGGCCCTGGTTAAAGATGAGGTCAAGATGATCCGTTCTTCCGGAATTCATGTCCTATCGGACAAGATCGATATCGCCAATGCCAGGCTGGAATTCAATTCCGGTTGTGTGGCCAATCTGACGGCCAGCCGGGTTCACCAGGGGAAGGTGAGAAAACTGAGGATATTTGAACACAGTTCTTACTACTCTATCGATTATATAGATCAAGAGGTCAAAGTCTTTCCTTTAGACGGACCTCAAACGGATATAAGAACCTTAAAGACAAAAAAAGAAGAGCCTTTAAAAAAAGAACTCCAGAATTTTTTTAGATGTCTTCGTGACGGAAAGATCAGGAAAGTGACAGGTGAAGAAGGGATGAATGCTCTTAAGTTAGCCTATAGTGTCCTGGAAGAAGCGGAGATCTAACTTCTTTTTTCTATCTTATTATCTTAATGAGTCGGCCTGACTCAGGCTTTTTGTTCAGCTGTAATCCATTCATGATAGAAAAATTTTGCCACAGACTATGCCTATTTCATCATGAACCACGAATCCTCCAATCCGGTGTTAAATTCCACGTTGGTTATTTCCATCTTCATGAATTCAAGGCCATCTTGGTAGGTGATGAGTTTGTGGGCGATGACAATGCCTTCGATATTTTTATATTCAGAAAAAAGTGTCTCAACCTCGGCTTCTTGACCGATCTCATTTTTTGATGTGGTCCTTGTTTTATACACGAGGAATGTTTCTGTATCTATAAGGAAACTAACTTTAAATCCATCTGGAAAATTTTGAGAGAGAACGAAATATTCCCTGCCTTCAGAAATTTCCTTCCCGGTTAAGCTGTAGGTAATTCCGAATTTTTCTGGATCCAAAAGAGCATTGTTTCCAAGGGCACTCCTGCTGAAATCTTCTACCATGACCGAAGGCATTTCTTCCGTCAATCCTGTCATGGGATTTGTCATCCAGGCTGTTTCTCCATCAAATGATTGAATGACTACCGCGCCTCGAACAGTGGCATCCATTCGCAGTTTGTTTGGTTCCTTTTGATATGTTGTGAGGGAACCTCCTAATCCCATCTGTATCATCTCCATATATCCGGTCAGTATCGTGTCTTTGATTTTTCCCAAGGCACTGCGTCCACCCTGAGCATCGATCATTTTTTCGAGAATATCTTCAGCTGATTGTGAAAATATCCAGGATTGGTGGAGTGAGAGCAGTCCTATTGTCAGGACAGTCAGAAAGATGGCTTTTTTCATCGTCTTCTCCTTCCCGATTATTATAGTTGATATTTGAGTTGATTGGCAAAAAAAAATATGAGATGTATAGAAGAAACGGGGAGGCATTATGGAATTTAAACCCATTAAATATATGGAATGGATGAAGAATAGGGGACAAGCCCAATACGATTTATGCTCCAGCGGCGTATCGCACTTGTCGCTCAAAGAGCTGGGTATAGACTTTGAGGATCTGGAGATTTTTGGAGAAAATTCTTATGGATATCCACCTCTCATTCAAGCGATTGCGGACAGGTATAAAGTCCAACAGGACAATGTAATGCTTTCCGTCGGAACGTCACATGCTCTATTTATGGTTTGTGCCTTACTTCTCAATGGTGGGGATGAGGTTCTTGTCGAAAAGCCGGCCTATGAACCTCTCTGGGCGGTTGCAAAGGCTTTTGGTGGGAGGATTATTCGTCTGGATCGAGTCTATGAGCGAAGGTATGCATTCAACCTGGATGATCTTGAAAAACATCTGTCTGAAAATGTGAAGTTTATTTTATTAACAAATTTGCACAATCCAAGTGGAGTATCCCTTTCCCCTTCAATATTAAAAGATATGGCTGGGATTGCAAAAAAAAAGGGAGTTTTCTTGGTTGTCGATGAGGTTTATCTCGAATTTTTTGAGGGAAAAAATGGACAGACTTCTTTTCATCTCGCGGACAATATTATCGTTATCTCCAGTTTAACTAAGGTTTTTGGCCTTGCGGGTTTGCGCTGCGGATGGATTCTTGCTCCTTCTGAGATAGTGACAAAAATGAAGATATTTCTTGATTACAGCCTTGTGGAGGGCGTATTTATCGGAGAGTTGATTTCATCCAAGATGTTTGATCGCCTTGCGTCAATTAAACTGAGGAACAAGGAAAGAATTCTTCAAAACACAAACCTTATTAAAGAATTCATCAAGGGAGAGAGTCGTTTATCTTGGATTGAGCCTTCAGGAGGAATCATCTGCTTTCCCCGGATTGAATCCGGATTATCCGGAGATGAGCTGGCTCGGATTCTCCGGAAAGATTTCAATACAGTCCTTGTCCCTGGAAGCCTGTTCGAAAGTCCTCAGCACTTTCGTTTAGGAATGGATGTGGAGTCTATTGTTTTGGCCGAAGTGCTGGAGAATATTAAAGAAGTATTAACAAGTTAACCCGGATGATCAACATTAGTCCTATTGACGAAAAGAGATTTTGTATTTCTTTAGTTTATTATAGAGGGTTGTGCGGGAGATATCTAAGATAATGGACGTCTTTCTCAAGTTGTTATCTGTCTTTTTCAAAAGAAATGAGATGTATTCCTTTTCCATTTCATCGAGAGTAGCGAAGTCTTCTTTGGAAAAGAAAGGCATTTTAACCTTTGATTTAGAGTAATCCAGAAGATCTTTAGGTAAATCAACTAAGTCAATAAAGGTCTTTTTGGTCAAAATGGATGCTCTTTCCAGGACATTTTCCAGTTCCCTTACGTTTCCCGGCCAACCATACTCCAAGAGTAGTTTTTGCACATCCCGAGAAACACCGCATACCTTTTTACCCATTTTAACACTTATTTTATTGAGCAAGTGTCTAATCAATAAGGATATGTCTTCGCGTCTTTCTCTTAAAGGAGGAAGATGGATCTCTACTCTGTTGAGTCTGTGATACAAGTCCTGTCTGAAATTTCCGCTTTTGACATTTTCTTTCAGATCACGGTTTGAGGCGGCAATGACTCTAATATTTACTTTAATATATTGATTGGAGCCCAACGGTCTGAACTGACCGTTTTCGAGGACCCGAAGAAGTTTGGATTGAGCGGTAAGCGGGATTTCTCCGATTTCATCCAGGAAGATAATTCCACCATGGGCTTCTTCAAATAATCCCCGCTTATCCCTGTCTGCTCCGGTGAAAGCTCCTCTCCTATATCCAAAAAGTTCTGATTCAATGAGATTTTCCGGGATGGAGGCTGTGTCGCAGACAACCAGTTCTTTTTTACTAAAGGGGCTGAGATTGTGAATGGCCTTAGCGACCAATTCTTTTCCAGTTCCTGTTTCTCCGGTGATTAGAATCTTCGAAAAATAGGGAGCAACGGTTTCCATAAGGGAGAAAATTTCATACATATGAGGGCTCTTTCCCACCATCCCCTCAAAGAAATATTTTTTCTCAAGTTTTTTTTCCAACTGGAAAGTTTCCTGTCTTAATTTACTTTTTTCGGTAATTTTTTCGAGAATTATCTCGATTTTTTCGAGTTTGGCAGGTTTTTCTAAATAGCCCAACGCCCCATAATTGATAAACTCTATGACATCGTTCTCTATGAGCGGTTGTCCAGTGATGATGACATTCAATAACCGGTCAGATTTTTTCAAATCCTTAAGAAGGTTGAATCTTTCTGCTTTATTTCTGTCGAAATCGATGATCACAACATTGATATTGTTGGCCTTTATGGAGGTGAAGGCGTCTCCTATTTTTTCTAAAAAGAAAAATTCACAGTTATCCGCAATTGAAGATTTCAAAAGGAGATCATAGAGGGATAAATCTTCGATCAATAACAGCAGTTTTATTTGAATTTGCATCAGAATTGGCTACGATTTATACTTCATGTTTAAATTATATCAAATCATGTTCAATATTTGTACAGGTTTATTATATTTTTTTGAAAGGATTCGAGCTTATTATTTTTAATTCATTTTTTCTTGGTCTTTCCTGGACGATCCCTAACGAATTGGATGGACACTCGCCCTTGGCTTTCTTCCTCGATTCGGACAATATTATAATCGGTCTGAGAAAGATATTCCACGTGTGTAAACAGGTAAGTCAAACCTTGAGTGACGAGAAAATCGAGCCAGGGGCCTCGAGCCGTCTCATCCATAAGTTCCGGAGTCTCTTCAACAAATGTCAATTTGCGACGGTTGGACAACCTGGAAGCTCGTGATGACCGTCTCTTGGCATAGAGGTTGAGTCCTTCCTCTCTCTCTAAATAATTCATATGAGGCTGCCAGCGTGTGGCCCAGCGGAAGTATCTGTCATAGAATTTTGTATTAGAGGCTTTGATTTTCGGATTAGAAGTCATGTCCCTAATGATAGAGTCCTTGAGCTCTGTTCCTGCGATTTTCCATTTTTGATAGATAGGAAGATTCAAACTTCTGTAATAGGCGAACCAGCCTCTTGGAATCCAGTAATCCCGAAATAAATAGGGAGAGTAGTTGGAGAACTGCTGCACCCATTCATGTGAAGGATAACCGTGAAGGTTGAGGTAAATATCCGGGAGCCACTTATTATAAAGTGTCCCTCGGACTTTAGCCTCAGGCAGGAGTGGTTTGGAAGATCCTACTTGATTGCTGACATCTATTCCCAGAGACGTGTAGCGGCCGGCATGGAGGCTGTGGAAAGGAGTCAACTTTTGAAGGCTATAAGCCAAGGCGGCTCCGTCAGGATTCTCCATGGGGTGGAGAATAAAGTTTACCTTCTTTGTGTACTCCAAATAGCGATCGTCGGTCGCGAGAAGTTCCGCAAATTTAAGGATATAATTTGTGGCTGAGACTTCGTTGGCATGCTGACGACCGCTGAGATAAAGCGTAGGTTTGAATGTAATGAGCCGGGGGAGGGATATGTATTTTTCAATCGGTGAAAATATTTCTAAAACCGGAATCTTTCGGTTTTCAAATGAACGTCCTGCAATGTAGCTTTGGATTTTGTCCAGACGCCCAAGTTTATTAACAATATTCAGACATTCCTGGGGAGAAATGATTTCATCAGTCGGAGTTATAGGAGTCGATGGTTCTTTTTCCCGAGGAGTTATCGCTGAATCCATTTCTCCGGGAAAGACAGGGAAAATTTCTTTTTTGACCAGGTCTTCGAATTTAAGAGAGAGGATGAGAGATTTTAAACATGGGAAAATAAAGGCCGTTTCCAGGGCTCCTTGTTCTTTTAGTTTTCTGTGCTCTTCAATGATGTCGATGAGGAGGGTGTATTCTGTCTCATTTTTAAAATTGAGTTCGAAATAAAGTTGTTCGATGCACTTATCCGTACCGTTAAACACGAATGCAGAGACCGTCGGATTTTCTATTTTCAGGTTGGGAAAGACGAATTTTTTTGTATATTCAATTTTGTTTTTTTCTTTCCACTTCAAAATGAG
>SDBT01007213.1_pt1 | contig 18334 bp, 41 predicted proteins | sample 2277101 | NCBI WGS metagenome assembly SDBT01 (sample SAMN10404973, study PRJNA504765) | marine sediment metagenome | isolation source: marine sediment core GS10_PC15, 103 cmbsf | place: Arctic Ocean: Southern Knipovich Ridge | collected 2010
TTCGTGGTATGATATGGCGAGCCTTACCACGCTTGTAACAAGCGAGACAATGAGTACCGACGGAGTTTATGTAGGATGGTTTGAGCCGGATAGACTCTTACCGATTGTGAGAATAACGATAACAGCGTCAGGCACGGATGCAAGTGAATTAGCGGATGTAGATTGCTACATCCTGGGAATCGAGTGAGCGATGAAATTTCATATGTTCAGATTGATTAGTAAATAATTGTAGATTTTCGAGTCTATCATCATTTTTAATGCTATTGATATGATGGACAACTTCTTCGGGAAGGAGATAACGCCCAATATGTTTTTCCATAACAAAGCGACTTCTTTTAATGTAACCATTATGAGCAAAAGGATGCTTAGATTGCTCAATATAAATGTATCCAGAATAATTTGTGGTTTTTCCGCCTTTCCAAAAAGGATGATTTTTACCAGATATATTAGGGCGTTTCTTGCCAAGCCAGAATTGATAACCTTTTTTAAATGGACAAATAGGCTTATGACCTTTTTTAAATCCTGCTATTGGTTTGTGTCCTCTTTTAAATTCTGTTTTAAGCGAAACATGTTGACCCTTTTGAAAGCCAAATTTTTCATTATTTTGATGTCTTTTCAAAACGGCTTTACTCATTCTCTTTTTAGTTTTTTCTGTTCTTTTATAAACTCCAGTAGGCATTTTATTATCCATATTAAAAGGGTAGCGTTCAGGTCGTTAACAGAGAAACGATTATATTCCTCAAACCTTACTTACTACCCATTTGAACAAAAAAATATCGCTCTCTGTTAACTATAGAGAGTTTATCATATAAATAGTTAAAAGTCAAGATAAATAACTGAAAGGAGATATGTAATGGTAGAATTGATGAAGCAGTTGCAGGAACTCGTTACCGCTTTCCTGCAAAAGACTGCCGAACTTGATAAGAAAACAGCGGCCTGCGATGCGAACACAAGGCTACAATTAGAAGTTACAGAAGTTCAAGCCACAAAGGACACCGACTTAAAAGCCCGAGAGACCAAAGTCGAGGGCGTGGAAAGCAAGATTGTTCTCAAGCAAGAGGCTGAAAATATGCTAAAAGACCTTGAGCAGCAAAAAGAGAAATTCGTCGCAGAGAAAGAAGCCTATGCCACATTTGTAGCAAAAGAGACCCAAGCTATCAACGAGCAGAAAATAGACATCAAGTCGCAACTGGAAGACATCGCAAAGAAAGAAAAGGCCACCCGAAGCGAGCAAAGCACAGGTCTTAAGTCGGCATTAGAGAGTCTTATAGCAAGAACACCAAAACTCACAAAAGAGTCTAAGGGTGAAGTCCTTAAAGGGCTCTTGGACAGTTTAGGGAAAAAATGAGGCAATGACGATAAGGAGATAAAATGACCTTAGAAATCGCAAAAACAATTGTAAGTGATAGGACTGTTGTCGCCTCGGCTGGGATAAGAGTTCAATTAAGTGCGACTTCTGTGAGTATCTTTCGCATAGATGTAAGCGCCGATATAGGCAATACTAATGTGGTCGTTATAGGCGATTCGAGCATAGTAGCGACAAGTGGTTCTCAAAAGGGAACGGTTCTTTTCGCTGGCAATCCATCTATTACGATATACATAGATAATTTGAACAAACTATATGTCGACGCAATAACCGGTGGCGATGCGATAACCTATACGTATCACAGGCATCATTAAGTCAGGAGATTGATATGCTACGACTTCTACTTGCGATAGTTTTTGTAATTATACACTCTATTTCGTGCAGCGCGGCCGTAGAACTCAAAGAGGAGGGAACCTCCCAGGGCTACATAAACCGCCTGAACTTCATCGGCGATGGAGTGACTGCGGCAAGGTCTGGCATTCAGGGGAATATCACACTTGATGTCTATACCAAAGACGAAGTAAACTCTATCGTAGAGGGCAATACCTTTGATTTCTTTTTAAATGACGCGCTTTCTGGCATAGGAAGCCCTGAATACTTTACAATGGATCCATCAGAAACAGGCTTGACTGAAAGCACATTCTCCGGCACTATAACAGGCGATGCTTTTCTAATAGACTCTTTCGTTACCTCTACCTCAGAACCTACCTTTACCGAACTCGTAGCGGGTATTTACGCTTTACATATCCACGCCGACACTACGACAGGGGCTAATGTAGGGACTGCTCGTATTTATTGGGAATTCTACAAAAGAACTCATCCGGGCGGAGTAGAGACACTTTTAATCACATCAGAGGAGAGTAATATACTCATAGGTTCAGCAACAGAAATTGACATACACGGAACAGCATCAGCAGTCACTGTTTTAGGTGATACCGACAGGCTTGTGATAAAGATTTACGCTAACATAGAAGTTTCCCGACCTTCCGACCCTATTGTAACGCTTCGTGCAGAGGGAACAACCGCTACCCATTTTGAGGTCGTAACTACCCTAACCGCCTTTGATGATAGATACGTAGAGGTTGAAGGCGATACGATGACGGGACAATTATTATTTTCAGGCTCAGGAATACCTAAAAAAAGAGTCTATATTTCAGCTTCGGCAGGTCTTGTTCCCACAACAACCGGGGCGGCTGACGCGGCTCAAGTGGAGTTAGGCTCTACTGACATCAATAGAATAAATGTAATGACTGTTGACTTTGATGCTGCAATTGACGAGTATTGGATAGCGCACTTTACCTTACCTGAGAATTATGATGGTGATACATTTACGGCTGCGGTATCTTGGACTTGCACGGCAGATGCCTCTAAAGGCGTGGCGTGGTTCATTCAATTATTGGGTATGTCCGATGGTGATGTTATGGGAGCCACTGACTTTGGCACAGCGGTGGAAACAAATGATGATGGTCAAACTACAAATGATTATCTTCTATCTCCTGAAACTGCGGCAATCACAGAAAATCACGCGGGTGGTTCTGGGACTACTGTAGGCGGAGATGAACTTTGGGTAAAGCTCTATCGTGATATAAGCGATGGTGATGATGACCTTACTACGGACGCGAAAATGATAGGGTTATGGCTTACCTTTGGAACAGATGCTTTGAGCACGGAGGATTGATGAAATACTTTTGGATGTTCCTTTTGATTTGTGGAGTTTGTTCTACGGCTTCTGCTGGCGAAGTCTTATACGACGGAACTGTAATTACTTTCAACGACAAATACTCAGGTAAAGGCAATCCTTACCACAATTTAGACTTTACCAAAGAAACAGACTTAAAGCCTGGAACTATAATTTATGCTTCTGTTTTTTATCAGGAATGGGTTGAGGGCGATACAGAAGTTGAAAAACATATCTTCCCCAACACTATGACAGGAGTTACATTTTATAACTGTAATTTAGACAATGTTTATATCCCTCTTGGAAACACGGTTATCGGCGGACTTCACAGAAAGATAAAAATTCAAAACGATTTAGATGATTGGGAATTAAATAATGACCTGACTCCAAAAGAGCCATTGAACAAAGAAAAAAGATTAGAAGCAGGTGTAAGTATAGACCCAAAAGACATACCTAATGAAAAGTTTAATGAGGAGGAACGAAATGCGTTTGAAAAGAGTCTTAATCCTATTACTCCTTAGTGTTTTATTTCCATCTATCTGTTTTGCTGCTATACAAGCCTCTACTGTTTGGGAAATAAGACAAGGTGCAACTGCTAATAATGTAAATGGAGGAGGTTTTACCGCTACTGGAACAGATTATTCCCAACAAGCTGCTGCTGAACTTAACAATACTGACTTTGCTACTTCTGGGATAGGAGTTACCACTTTGACATCAGCTACAGGCGGATTAACTTCCGCAATGGTCGGAAACATAATTCACTTAACCGCAGGGACAAATCTTACCGTAGGCTGGTATGAGATAACAGCCCGTACCGACACAAATACCGTAACCTTAGACCGAGCTCCTGATGACGCAGTAGGCGGAGTAAGTAGTGCCACTGGTTATGTTGGCGGTGCATTATCCTTAAATTCTACCTTAGACGATGATTTCTTTGAACAATTAGTAGCGGGGAATATTGTTTATATTAAAGACGAAGATAGCGATTTTTCTTTGGGAGAAAATGTAGAACTTACCATAGATGGAACTTCAGCTGCTGCAATCACATTTGAGGGTTATAAAACCACAAGAGGGGATAACCCAATTGGAGCAGATAGACCCGTAATTGCCGCTGCTGCGAATATAACTTCTTTTGATAATTACTGGATATTAAAAAATATGATATTAACCACTACTACTACTGCTGGATTTCGAGTTGATGTTGGTGGGAATATAATCAACTGTAAATCAACTAATACCAATGCAGGAGCTAATAGAAATAGTTTTTGGCTTGATAATGGTGGACAGGCAATTGGTTGTGAAGGCATAAGCACTCTTGGGGGAGGTTTTTATATGGGGACTTCTTCACAAGCCATAGGATGTTATGCCCATGATTCAAATATCGGTTTTGATATGGCTAATCATCAAAACTCAGTAATAAATTCTATTGCAGATACCTGCACTACTGGGGGAATAAAGTTGGGACTTCTTAAAGAAAATTTAATGGTTGTAGGTAATACAGTTTATGGTTGTGGAACAGGAATTGACTTAACAACTGCAAAACAAGTTATGTGCATAAATAATATATTAGATGCTAATACCACAGGAGCTTCAGCTACCGCAGAATTAACTTCAAATCATTTTGATTATAATTGCTGGGATAATACGACTGATACTTCAAATGTAACTAAAGGTGATCATTCGGTAACAGGCGACCCAGGAATGACTGACCCAGCCAATGGAGATTTTACTTTAGGTTCAGGTTCTAATTGTTTGGATGTAGGACTTCAAGTAGGAACAGACCAAGGAGCAGTAGGCGACTACAAATGGAATATCGGAGCAGACCAAGATGATGTAGCGGCGGCAGCAGGAGCAGGCGTAAACGCTAGTGGCGCAATAGCTGTGGCATTTTGAGAATAAGGAGGAGGCGATGACTTTCACGCAAAAAGTTAATGGCAAGAAACGGTATATCTTGGGAGGTTCAGTAGGTGGTGGTCTAACTATCTGGCTCATTAATATCATTATGGGTCTTAATACTGCTGTGGCCGTTAACACTACTACTAACGAAGCCCAAGCAGAAGAAATTAAGAGAGTAAAGGAAACCCCGACGGAAATCGCAAAAGTTCAAAAAGATGTAGAGGCAATAAACGGTAAGATGACAGAGGTAAAAGAAAATATCGGCAAATTAGATACAGAACAAAGGGCAATGCGCAAGGATATGAATACGGGCTTCAAAGAGGTAAATGGTGAAATGAGTAAAGGCTTTATGGCGGTAATGCAGGAAATCAAGAAGGCTCAATGATGTATAAAAAGCGAAAAATTTATCGGGAAATCAGCCACGCCATTGAGCATATCGAGACTGGAGACTCAGCCCGCAAAGAGTTAGGACTTAATTTGTTGAAGCAAGCACTTAAAGACCACGCAAATTCGAGACGAAAAAATGATAGGAAGAAATGATAATAGCACTGCTGATATTGATAATAGTTTACTGCGTATACAAAAGCTGGAGGGAAGATGCGAGCCGGGGACATACTGCTTTTTAGAGGTAATAGCGGTATCTCTAAAATAATCCAATGGGGAACGAACAGCCCATATTCCCATACCGCCGTAATCGTTGATATTGGCAAGAATATAGCTATAGAGGCCCAGGGTAGGGTTAGGGCTCAAGACATCCGCAAAATGAAGGATTATGATGTATTCCGGGTAAAAGAAGGCTATCCCTATGACCTTGACGATGTAGTATCGTTCCTTGTTTCCAAGTTAAATAACCGCTATGATTGGGCTGGAGTGATATTCTTAGGCTTCCTCAAACTTATCCGCTTTAAACATTCGGCTAACAAGTGGCAGAAGAAGAACGATTACTTTTGCTCGGAATTAGTAAGTGAAGCATTTGCAAAGGGTGGCCTAGACATTGTGCCTAAAGTGGATGAGGCCAGTATCACAAGCCCGGCAGACATAGCCAGAAGTATGGTAATAATGAGGGTTATAGATGATTAAATATATTAGCCTTCTTATACTGCTCATTCTTCCTTTAATAATGGGATGCACTACGCTTATCACAAAAGGAAAATGGGTTGACGGCAAGAAAGTGCCTGATTTATATATTGAGATTAAAGGAATAGGCGGAGGTAAGTTTCCGGATGGAACTGAAGGAGAGGGTAGGCCAATGGTAGAAGTGCCTGATTTGCCCTCAACGATAATTGGAAAGTAGAGGAGGTGATTTAAGATGATTAAGAAATTAGTATTGTTTACTGCTTTGCTTGGACTTGTTGCTATTGCTGGTTCTGCTTATGCCGAAGGAACGAACTTACTTGACCAAGCAGGCGACATCATCACAGGTCGTAAGGACAATGTGGAAGTCCACCCTTACATAGCTTATACTGTAAAAGACACCGTAAAGATTAAAGGCATTCCTGTTATCCCTAAAAACCTGCGGGTAAAGTATTCTCCGGGAAAGTTAGGGAAAGAAGAAGGAACAAGGCTACACAAAATTGAAGCAGGTATTGAATTTTAGTCATCCCAACGTGGAAAGCGTTGGCCCGGGGGTCGTTAGTGGCCTCCGGTTTTTAAGGAGAAGGGGCGATTTGCGTTGATTCCTGCAGTAAGTTAACTATCTGCAAAGAATGTAAAACGTAGGTCGCCTTTTTCTAACTATGGAAATCTCAAGCAGAGACCAAATGTTCAAATTACTTTCCGGTGTCAATTCTGACAAGAAAGATATGGGTTCTAACCCAAGTGTAAGAAAAATCAAATGCCCTATATGCTCTCCTAAAGGAATTGACGGCTGGATTTGGCGTTTTACAACTGGCAAATGGGGTAGATGTTCAGTCTGCGGTTTTTCAGGAAGTCCCGCCAAGAAACCCACCTAACAATCCTTCCGACGACAGAAACTAACTTTTGATACTCTTATTTATTTCAAATGAGTTCTTGACAATCTGGTTACAATCTGTTATACTCAAATCACAAACCAAAGGAGATGATTATGAAAAAAGTTTCCCCTCAAGAAATCATTACAAACCTTGCCAATGGGTTTGGTATTACGAAAGAAATAATTGCCGGAAAGATGGGCGTTACCACGATGACTATTTTCAGATGGCAATATGGCAAAACAAACCCCCGCCCCGCAGAACTCAAACTGCTCAACCAGATATATAGAGGATATAAGTCTAAAAAATGAAATATATTTATAAGTGGGGAAGAAAAATTAAAGCCAAACAATGCAAATGTATAGGATGTAGTAAACTATTTCTTACTTCATTTTGGGCAAGAGGGAAGTATTGTTCTCCAAAGTGTGCTAATAGAAGTCTTTTTAAAGGTAAGCCTTTGTCTGAAGCACATAGAAAAAAAATCAGTAAAAATAATTGGCGAAGGGGAAAGATATTTTCTCCTAAGATTAAGAAAAATTGCCTCGCTTGCAAAAAGGAATTCTTTATTCCTTATAAATTTAGAAATGCCAGATTTTGTTCAAGAAAATGTGCTTGGAAATTTCAAGTAGGTAAAAATAGTCATCTTTGGAAAGGTGGAAAAAGAAAACACACATCAGGATATGTGCTTATTCATAAACCAAATCATCCTTTCTGTGATAGCCACGGTTGTGTATTTGAACACCGTCTTATTATAGAGAAACATCTTAGAAGATATCTTAAACCTAAAGAAACTCCTCATCATATTAACGAGATTAAGGATGATAATCGGATTAAGAATTTTATAGTTTTTAAAAGTAGAGGCTATCATACTGCTTTTCACCGTTGGGGATATTATAATCCCAAATATATAATTTTTGATGGGAGGAGGAGTAAAATGAGAAGTTATATAGATTGTAAGCGAAATCCCGATAAGCGAGAATGTTGGAAATGCCGCCACACCTGTGCGATTAGGATGGAGAAGTTTGTGGATTTCCATACCGAACACGCCTTAATCGAACGCAACGAGGATATAAGGGAAATGGCAAAACAAGACGCACAATTAACAGGAAAGGAGAATTAAAATGGATATATTGAACAAGATACAGCAGGAATTGAAAGCACCGAAAGGTCAGAGAAATACCTTTGGCAATTACAACTACCGTAGCTGTGAGGATATTCTCTTAGCCGTAAAACCTTTGCTCGGTGAGGCAACATTGATTATTACCGACGAGATAGTCTTGATAGGTGAGAGGTATTATGTCAAAGCCACTGCCTTGCTGAATAAGGCTGACGGCTCTATCATTGCCTCCGCTATCGGTTTTGCCAGGGAAGCCCTAACCAAGAAAGGTATGGATGAGGCGCAGATAACCGGCGCGGCTTCTTCGTATGCGCGGAAGTATGCCCTTAACGGCCTGTTCGCGATTGACGATACAAAGGATGCGGACACAACTAACCTCAATGGCAATCCAACCGAGTATATTACTAAGGAGCAAGTGGGACAGATAGTTGATGAACTTATAGAGGTTGGTCTTGACAGGGATATGTTTCTTACTTACATGCAAGTCGAATCCCTTGTGAAAATGCCCAAAACCGAACTCAAGAAAGCCCAGGCTGCGGTTGAAGCCAAGAGGAAGAAAAATGCGGGTAATTGATTGCGAACAGAATAGCGATCAATGGTGGACGGAGAAACTCGGTAAGCCTTCTGCTTCTAAGGCCTTTATGCTTATGGCCAATATCGGCAAACCTGATAAGCAACGCAAGCTACGCAATGGCTATTTATACGAATTGGCAGCCGAGGTAGTTACAAAGAAAAGAGTGGACGGCTACCAAAATGATAATATGCTAATTGGAAACGAAAGAGAAGCAGAGTCAAGAATGCTATACGAGATGATTTATGGGGTTGAGGTTGAACAAGTTGGGGTGGTTTACAAAGATGTAAAGAAAGAGTTTCTTTGTTCTCCTGACGGTATTGTAAACAATGAGTATGGCCTTGAACTAAAGAATGTTTTGCCAAAAACACAAGTGAAGTATCTTTTAGAGAATGTAGTCCCAAGCGAATATATTGCTCAAATACAATTCTCCCTATATGTAACGGGGTTTAAGTTTTGGGAGTTTATGTCATACTCGCCGGGCCTTAGACCCCTAATTATTAGGGTAACGAGGGATGAGAAGTTTCTCACAGCACTTGAGGCAGAGTTAAAGGTGTTCTGCAGAGAGCTTAAAGAAGTAGTTAAGAAAGTAAAGTGATTAGATGAGGCCAATCAAGTTTAGGGCGTGGGATATGGGTAATACTTTTATGATTAGTATGGGAGATTTTCAACCTCACGAATTAGAAGATTATATAATTCACAAACCTGACCATATTATCCTTATGCAATACACGGGTCTCAAAGACTCCAAGGGCGTTGAAATATATGAAGGGGATATAGTCAGAACAGACACAGGAGGCACAACTTTTGATGGAAAAGAAACAAAGAAAGTTTTTAGATATTGGGAAATAAGATGGGATGAAGATGGAGCTTTGGTAGATGGTTCTTATGGGCCCGAAGAATGGATGTATGGTTATATATTTCCTCATTCCGAATATGAAGGTAAAAAAATGGAAGTTATTGGCAATATCTACGAGAACCCGGAGTTATTAAATGTCTAAACTAAAAGGAAGGTGAAATATGGACATTAACTTTGCCGGAATGACTGCCGCAGAAATTGACACTCTTAAGGTTGAAAAAGAGAAAGAGCTACAAAAGGCCCAAGCAGACCTCCACGAGGTAGAGCTTAAAGAACTTGAACTCGCCAAGAAGATAGTTACCTTACAAGGAGAGCGCAAAGACTACCAGATAGCCCAGAGCAAGGCCCGGCAGATAGTGAGAACGCTTAATTTGGACATCAAGATAATTATATCATATTTCTGGTCTGCAAAGAATGGTGGGTTATAAAAGGAGGCGAAATGAAAAGAAAAAAGCGTAGAAAGCGACTTAATTTCAGGAGGGCCTTTGCCTTTGTTATGCTCTGGGCATTGGCGTTTATACTCGTATCGGGCGCCGAAATCACTCTCGAATACAACAAAACGAAGGCCAAGAGGGTAAGGGCTACATTCTGGGGTAACACAATGAAAGTGGTGAGGTATGTCGGAGATATTAGATATGCCCTGTGGAGATAAAACAATTTAATGGTTGACCTTTTTGATAAGCGTTCCGCCAAAACCAGATTATATGAATGGTTACAACACCACAAGCACGCTTTAAGCCACGAAATTATAGCGTGGGGTTCAAGAAATAACTGTAATCATCCACTCCGCAGATTAAGAGAACTAATGGCCGAAGGCAAAGTTAGAAAAATGTCAGACACAAAGCGGATTAGTTATTATGGAAACGGCCGAGAAAAGGCATACGAGATAATCCGCTGGCCAGAGAGTGTGATATGAACGAAAACTATACCTTAGAAGAATGTTCTCACTGTAAATTTTTTAAACCCAAAACTCAAGAACACTTGTGTCTTAAAGGAAACTGTTTTGTCGAGTTCGGCAAAGCACCCAAAGAAACAGATAGGCACAATTATTGTGATAGATTTGAAAGGGAGATTTCCCTTGACACTGATGCGGGTATCTGATGCAAAAAACTAAATCCCCCGCAGAATTAGAAGAACAGATTTTACACTTGACATTCTGTAATTCTGTTCTCAAGGAAACCAATAAAGTAGTAATACTCCACAATGAGATGTTACTCCGGCAGGTCAGGGAGAAGGATGGGGAGTTGGTGGTTCATAGATTAAGGAACTCGAATTGAAAGGAGAAAAGGAATGACTATAAATTATCCTAATGTCAATTCTCTTCAAGCTATGGAAAAAATAGTTCAGGAATTATCAAGATTTTTAGACGGGTGGGGAGATTTTAACTGTATAACAATAGAGGTTTTTAAGAAAGCATTGACAATTACTATTGAACCAAAATAGATACCCCCTAACGAGGCAGGGAGATGGATGTAAAGGAAGCAAAAGCGATAATATCTAAAGTTAGAACAACCCCGTATGACAAACGGATTAAGGCGCTGTCTCAACAAGATTGGGATTTCATAAATACGCTTGATAGATGGTTTGAAAGATACTCGGCCTGGCGAGAGGTATCGCCTTACTGGGCGAAAAGGTTGGCTGAAATTAACAAGAAACTAAATAAAATGAGTGCTTGACAATGAGGCCGTGATGGATTATACTAAAAGGGTAGTTAGGATTGAAGAGAGGAACTGAATGAGAAGCCCTGAGAGCGTAAAAGGTAAGTTATTCCAGGCGGATTTTTTATGTTTATATTCCCCACCCGATAAAGAACCGTTTGGAACTTTCCCTTTTACTTGCGAAGGTTTGAGGGTTGCTCTCAGGCAGTCGGGTTGGGGATTTTTATTTAGGAGTAAGTGGTGAAAGGCTATGTTCAGCTTCGTAGAGGATTGATAGAACACCTAAAAATAATGTCATTTTCAGAACTAAAGGTGTATATTGGTTTATTGCTATTGGCTAACTTTAAAATTGGTTGTGTAAATATTACAGTAGCAAATCTATGTGATATTCTTGGCACTGACTACAAAAATACTCTAAACTCTATCCATAGATTAGTAAAATTTGGTTATGTAAAATTTACACCAGCAGTTAATCAATGGAAAGAAAGCAAGTTTGTAATAACTAAGTATATTGCTTCTGTAAAAAATACACAACCTATACCCGAAGCAATACCCGAAGCAATACCCGAAGCAACACCCGAAGCAATACCCGAAGCAAACGATATAAGTGGTAGTAATAAAAGGAAGTTACAAAACCCTAAGAAGTTAAAAGAAGTTATAAGAAGTAATAAGAAGTTAAAAGAAGTAGTATCTACCAATGGAATATGTAAATACTTCTACCAAAAATTCAAAGACACCTTTGGCAAGGACTACATAGCCAATTTTGGTAAGGATGGTAAGATACTTAAAGACCTATTGAAAATCATCCCCTTAGACGAATTAAAACAGTTGATAGATACCTATTTAACTACCCCAGATACCTTTGCTGAAAAGGTAGGCTACACAGTTGGCCTATTTAAGACCCGGATAAATAGCTTGCGCATTGGCAAGAAGACCCTCTCAATGTCAGAGAAGACCCTCAAAAGCGTGATGGCTACCCAATCTTGGCTAAAGAAAAAAGGAGAAGTTATAGATGTTGGATAAGATAGAATTTGCCAAACTAATAAATGCGATGGCAGAAATGTTTGATAAGCAGCTTACCGAGTCTTTGGTTGATATGTATTATGAAATCCTTAAAAACTATTCAGAAGAACGGGTCAAAAGGGCTGTGATCGCCTGTATTAAAAGCCATAAGTATAATACCTTACCCAAACCGGCCTCTATCTTGGAGTTCCTTGAGGAAAGCCACGAGGATAGGACTTTAAGAGCCTGGCTTTATGTTCGTGAAGCGATGCAAAAAGCGGATTATTACTTTAGTGTAAATTTTAAGGACAAGGTTATTCCTCATTGCATAGAGGCTTTAGGCGGTTGGATGTGGCTTTGCGACCAGGCCGGTAAAGATATGCCCTTTGTTGAGAGACGATTTTTGGACTTATACCGCATATTTTCAAGGCGAGAGTTACAGGACAGTCCCTTAATGATAGGTTTCTTCGAGTCCAAGAACCGGGAAGATGGCTACGAAAAAGATACGCCAAAGCCGATACAAATAGGATATAAGCAAGAAGAATTACAGTTAGAACACAAGCCATCGGGCAGAGAGTGAAGATGAAGAAATGATTAGAAAACGAGGAACAAGAAAATTGAGAGAATTGGGCTTTAAGAATTTAGAAGTCCATAAATTTATGCACGGATTTTGTGCTCTTGATAGTAGATTTTGTAGACAACAAGGAACTGTTTGCCGAAAAACGCAAGATGAAGTAATTAAGGATATACAAAAGGGTGCATTACCAGAAAAATTGAAGGATAAAAAATGACCACCTTCTCCCCCGAAACAAAGCGAGCCGTCTTTGAAGCGCAGAACGGAAAGTGCCGAAGCCTCCAGTGTGTTAATCCTATCCATAGTCTACATCACCGATTACAACGAACAAAAGCCAATATAAAACTATTTCCTAAATTTATTGACAGTCCTATGAATTTGGTGGGGCTGTGTTTTTATCACCATTCACAAGAAAGCCACTTATATCGGATTACCCTGAAAGAAGCCGAGGTTTACGAAAAATATTTGGAGGGACTAGTAAAATGAGGAAGAAAAGTTTGGTAGGGTGGACTAAGTGTGCTTATTTTTTAGATGGGAAACTCTGTAAAGATAATTGGAAAGACTACTTTGTTTGGAATTATAATCACCGCAAGCACGCAGAGTTAGGTGCTTATGACCTTTATTTACCCACCCTTTCAAAAAGATTAAGACATTTTGGTAATTTGCCCGAACAATGGAAAAAAAGATTTGTTAAAGTCCGCATAACGATTGAAGAATTACCTTGAACGATTTTTAGAGAAAGGAAGTTGATATGAAAATAATGAAACAAGCATTTACGCATAACTTTAGTTTAGTTGCTGTTCAGAAGTTTGGAAAGATATTCTTGCTTTTTACTCCAGATGCGATTTATGCTTATGGAGATGAGAAAGATGTCGATGCTTATATTAAAAGGCAGAAAGGACTAAAATGAACTACACCAAACTTCTCCGCTATACAGTCCTGACAGGCATTCTAATCGGGGTGTTGTTGGTGGCGGGGATCGCCAGGGCAGAGGAAGTGCCATATTGGAAAGTCATTATGGCCGAGGCTGTATCAGAGGGTTACGACGGAATGTATGCTGTAGCTTGTGTAATCAGAAACCGAGGGGGTGGTCTGCGTGGGTTCTATGGAGCTAAACGAAAAGACTTGGATGATTTTTGTAAACGGCAGGGACAGCGTTATATCGTTCAGGCCCAGGCCATTGAAAGGGCTATCTTTGAGGAAAGTTCCCGTGATACAACCAGTGGGGCAACACACTACGAGGCTTTGGAGAGATACGGAGTGCCTTATTGGGCCGGAAAGATGCGAGAGACTTGCAAAATAGGCGAACATACATTTTTCAAGGAAAATTAGGGGTCTTGCTAACTACCACAGAGGCTCATATTGCGGATATTTGCCTTAAGAATTGAAAGAACTCGCTTGAGGACATAGCAAAGGGCTATATGTCACGAAATAACCCGGATATGGCTATTTTAGAGCAATGCGTCTACTGCTTAAATAATTGCGAGTGCGACAAAGATTGTGTGTGCGATAGATGCCGGGAATGTTTGAATAGGAAATAAGGAGGAGAATAGCCCTTGACAATGATAGCGATTTCTGATAGAATAAGGGCAGTTAAGAGAAGGCGGAATTTTTATTGTCTAAACAAGGCAACCTTTGGGTGGAAGGACTTAACCGTTCTTCTCTTAACTACTCGGGGGTTGCCATTTTTATTGAGGATATAATGTCTAAAAGAATAAAAGATTTTCAAAAAGGTAAAAATAACGCTAACTGGAAAGGTGGACGCAAAAAACATATAGAAGGATATATTCTTATCCACCAACCAAACCACCCATTTTGTAATAAATCTGGTTATGTTCTTGAACACCGCCTTGTGATGGAGAAACATCTTAAACGATATTTAGAAAAATGGGAAGTTGTCCATCATAAAAATCAGATTAGGGATGATAACAGAATAGAAAACTTACAATTATATTCTTCTTTTCACGCAGGACAAGTAGGAAAAGAAATGAAAAGAGAAATACAAAGGTTAAAAGCAATTTTAGATGAGCACAAAATTGAGTATTGATATTTTTCCGATTGACCGTTTGCCAAAGGGTTTTTTATTGGAGGTCGAGATGAAGGTTTGTTATAAATGCCAACAAGAAAAACCATTAACCGAGTTCCGGCAATATAAAAGTGGAGGTTTCAAATGGAAATACGTGCTGTGATAAGGGTATTAGAAGATTTTAGACTTAGCCCCGATACAGATGGTAATATTGCACTTTTAAGTGCTGGTATTGACCCTCAATATATTCAGCAAGCTATTGACTATTTTATCTCCCTCGCCAAAGACTATGAACAGGCTAAGGTTGGATTGCCGGAGAGGAAAGAGGAAACTTATAAACAACCTTGGCTAAAAGGTGATACTCGATATACAAGATATGATGCTGCCTTCAACGCCTGCCTCCACCAAGTCGCCCTTAGTCGTGTTAAGCTGAAAAAGAAAATAATTAAGCACCTCAAAAACTTAGAAGATGAAGGGGATATTCGAATTTATAGTGGCATTACTTGGAAAAGTATTATTGATATGCACTTGTAGCAATCCTATCAGAAATGGGGAAATAAGCCTTGACTTTGCCTCTAATAAAGAGTAGAATGGGAACAGCTAAAGGGGAAAGGACTTTTTATGCTGTTAAGAATGGCACTCCGAGGATTGAGGAAACTAACCTTTTCTCTTTAGCTATCCAGAGGGTGCCTTTTTTATCGGGGGTTGAGATGACAGAGAGAAAGTATTTGAAACACTGGAAAAGGAAAAATAAAGATAAAATAAGGACATACCGTCATCGATATTTTAAGAAAAATCCGTGGGCTAAGTGGAAGTGCTTAATAGCAAGCCGTTGTGCTTGTCATCCACTTTTGCTACGGCTGGGAATTAAGAACAAAATCACAACCCAAGAACTTAAACAATTATGGTTTAGAGATAAGGCTTGGCTGTTAAAACGCCCGAGTATAGACAGAAAGGATAGCCAAAAAAGTTATACCTTTGCGAATTGTAGGTTTATAGAATTTTTAGAAAACACGAGTAGACCAAAGATATTTGCTTTACCAAAAGAACATAAAAAACTTGAAAGGAACAAGCATATGAAGATGAGAAGCAATGAAATTGAGATTGCGATAGCAAGACATTTCAATTCGAGGATGAACCTTATTGTCCCGAATGTATTTTGGGGCTTAGGCTTCGGTTATGAACTCGATTTGATGATTGTTACTCAAAGCCATTATGGGTGGGAAGTAGAAATTAAGGTATCTCTTTCGGATTTGAAAAATGAGAAAAAAAAGAAATTCTATGCACATTGTAGCAACAAAATCAGGCGATTATATTTTGCTGTTCCCGATTACCTCCAAGAAAAGGCTATATCCTTAATTCCAGAAAAGGCAGGTTTGCTAATAGTTGATAAAGATTTGAAAGTTACAGCAATTAAGCCACCCAAAATAAATAAGTCTGCACAGAAATTATCTCAAGAAGATATCAATAAACTTTACGAATTAGCTGCTATGAGGATTTGGTCTCTTAAAGAAAAACTAATAAGGAACGAAGCCAATGAGAGAGGACGATAAAAATGAGCCAAGATAAGGTTTGTGAAAATTGTAAGTGTTATAGAAATACTCCTTGTGGATGTAAAAAATCTACAAGCAAAAACCCAAGAGCTATACGAAGAAGAAATCGGAAAGGATGATGGTTGGAATGAAGAAGAAAACTTTAGTGGGATATTTAGGTAGCAAGTGGTTTAGCACTTTTAAGTTCGGTAAAGATGGAATTGTTAAAGATGCTGTGGAGTTACAATTAGAATTACATAAAGAACCTGCCCCAGAGCCAAGAGAGCAGAAAGTCCGCATAACGATTGAGGGGATAAAATGAGCCAAAAGAAGTTACGGGAGATACTGGAAGAATTTTTAATGAACGGTTGTTTTGATAAGAATTGTGCTATTAAAGAACATATTACTATTGACCAAGCCCTCTCCCGACTCAATAAAATATATGATGAGAAAAAGAAGGGAAAAACCCCTTAATGTGGCTTTTTTATTGGAGGTTGAGATGAGAATTTGCCCGAAATGTGAAGAGGAAAAGTTATTAACTGAATTTTATCAACACAAAAAGGGAAAGAATAAAGGATATTTTAGCCTTTGTAAACAATGTAGAAAAGAACGACAACGACGATATAGAGAATTAAATCCCTGGTCAATAGCCTTGAGTGGAATTGTTGGTCGCTGTAAAGATAAAGCCCAATGCTATCTCAAGAAAGGCATTAAGAATTTTCTGACTACAAAAGATTTGAAAGCCCTATGGTTTAGAGACAAAGCCTATTTAATGAAAAGACCTTCCATAGACCGCAAAAATAATGATGGACACTACACTTTAGAGAATTGCCGATATATTGAGTTAAGCGAAAACTCTCGGTTAGGTGCTTTAGGTAGAAAATCCACGCCTCGGCAGAGAGAAGCCAGTAGACAGAATTTATTAAATTGGCATAAGAACAAAAGGAGATTTTAGCCACTATGACTAAACTTGAGGAGCTAATAGACTTACTTAGAGAGAATATCAGTTGTAATTATCATCACGATGTGGAAATGATACCGACTGCTAAAGTTATTTTAGATTGGCACAACAGCAAACAGTCCGAACTACACGAAATTGATAATGCTCTTAGAAAGAAAATTCGAGAGCAGAGAGACCATATTTGGAAACTACGAGCTAAACTCAACAGCAAGCAGTTGACGGAAGGGGAAATAAAAGAAAGTTTACTTTTAGGTTGGTCGTGCCAAATTGGAAAATTGCTTAAAGGTAAAGTAACCATACAATCAATAGCTCATTCAATCAAAGAGGCGATGGATAGGAAGAGTTGCTCTTGCAAAGGAACAGGCAAGATAATAATAAACGGGATAGCTGAGGATTGTAGATGCACGAAGAAGTAGAGCAAACGCTTGACAAGATAGACGAGAAAGGGGTTGAGGTGGCGGACAACACCCAGTTCGTCCTCGGCATACTTATAGCGATGGTTGTTGCAATGTGTTTAATGGCGAAATTATTAAAAGGAGGCAAATGATGATTAGGAATATAGTGGCGTTGGTAACAGTGTTCCTGCTTGGAACATGGATAGGCTCATTCAATGGTACGATAGTCGAGGTTGAGGTGATAAAAGAAGTCGAGGTCGAGATACCCTTTCTCGACTTGACCGACCCAGACTTAAAACGTAATCTGGAGATTGCCGCCAATTTTGTAGGAAAAACTTTTAAAGATAAAAAGCCAATAGAAGACTTGCATAGGCGCAACAAGCAGAAGTTGGAGGATATCAAGCGCAGAGATGACCAGAAACTTGAAGACTTATACAGACAAAAAGAATATAGCTTCCTGAAAAGAGAGTTCGGCGTGCGCAGTGAAGGCCGTACAGAATACAGCCGGGGATATGAAGCGGGATACCAGGATGCAAGGCAGGAGGGGGAATAGCTTATGGCGGAGAGTATATCAGATTACTACGAGGGATTACACCGAATAATTAAATTGTTTACGAAATGCTGGCTCAATAAAGAAGGGCGTTTTGAGATTACTATCTCCGACGATAAAGGCAATCCAGAGTGGACAATCAAAGGCGGACTGACTGAACGTAGTAAGCGCCGGGGCGAGGAGGATCCACTGTGAGCATA
>SDBT01007214.1_pt1 | contig 18333 bp, 14 predicted proteins | sample 2277101 | NCBI WGS metagenome assembly SDBT01 (sample SAMN10404973, study PRJNA504765) | marine sediment metagenome | isolation source: marine sediment core GS10_PC15, 103 cmbsf | place: Arctic Ocean: Southern Knipovich Ridge | collected 2010
CGGCGACGAGCTGTACTTCTATTTCAACGCCCGCCCCAAGCCGGCTCCCGACGCGGAAGACTGGGACAAGGACTATCAGGCCGGCCTGGCCATACTGCGTAGAGACGGCTTCGCCTCGATGGATGCAAGCGGGGTCAAAACGCTCACCACGAGACCTGTGAAATTCGCTGATGGCAAGTACCTGTTCGTCAACACGGACTGCCCCTCGGGCGAGCTCAAAGTTGAAGTGCTGAACGAAGCCAGCGAAGTGATATCGCCCTTCACTTTCGCCAACTGTGATCCGATTTCATCCGATTCGACGCAGGTGCAGGTGACCTGGGGTGAATACGATGATCTCACTGCCCTTCAAGACGATCCGATTCGGTTCCGGTTCACTCTGGACGACGGTTCGCTGTACTCCTTCTGGGTCAGTCCTGACGCCTCAGGTGCCAGCTACGGTTACGTAGGTGGCGGCGGGCCTGGATTTACCGGCCCGATAGACACAGTCGGACAACAAGAAGATACTACTCCCCCCGAGCCGGACCCGATGACCTGGGCTTCTGCGCCGACGGCTGATGATCAGGACTCTATCAGCATGACGGCGACTACAGCTACTGATCCAAGCGGAGTACAGTACTACTTCATGGAGACCAGCTCCAATCCCGGCGGTGATGACAGCGGCTGGCAGGACCCCGCTAACTATACCGACGACGGCTTGAATTCCGGAACCCAGTATTGCTACAAGGTCCGGGCCCGCGACAAGAGCGCCAATCAGAACTTAACCGACTGGTCAACTCCCGACGCATGTGCAACAACAGAGTCCGGCCCGCTCTTCGAAGACGGCTTTGACGTGAGTGAATGGAACAGCGTATGGACGGAAGATGCCCAGAATGACTGGTTCCGAACCACCTCAGTGAAGCACGACGGCGCCGCTTCCGCCTGTGTCGACGGCAGCGCCACTGATGCTACATTGACCACCGTGGACAATATCGATGTCTCCGGTTCGAGCACCGTTACCGTTGATTGCTGGTGGTGGATAGACTCCCGTTTGGATAGCGGCGAATATCTCAAGTGTGAGTATAAACTTGACTCCGACTCCTGGACCGAACTGGACTCGCTGGATGGCAATGTTGATACGGAAAATTACTGGCACCATCTGCAATTAGATGTCAACACGAGCGGTAAATCCAACATGTTGCTTCGGTTCAAGGGCAAGATGAATAGATCTAATGAAGATGCCTATGCTGACACGGTTAAAGTTACCCACAAGAACTAAATACACCTGTGTAGTGTTAAAAAGGGCTGATTTGATGTGATGTGCTGCTGGAGTAACCAGCAAGGTTCTTGCGGTAACCTGCCCTTTGTAAGTTTTTCAGGCGTGGTGGCTACAACAGCCGCCACGCTTTTTTAACTTCTCTTGCTGTTTCGCTTTTCAGGCCTTTTCAACAACGTCGCCGACGCTTTCATCCTCGCCGATGACGACCGGCTCAGCTTGCCTCTCGGATTCTGCCCCGGTTTGCGAATGTATGTACTCGGCCACCGTCCGATAGTCTTCGGCGCCGTTGCACTTCGGCTCATATTCGAAAATCGTCTTGCCGTAACTCGGCGCCTCAGCTAATTTAATATTCCTTCGCACGTGGACCGGTATAATCCGGGCACCAGACCACGGACAATCCGTTTCCCTCGCCTTGGCAAGAAACTGCTCGATATCCGCCTTCACCTCGCTCGACAGAATCACACGCTTGTCGTACATGCACAAAAGTATCCCGGTAACCTTCAGCGCAGGATTAATCCTCCGCGTAACCAACGTAATCGTCTGCAGAAGCGTCCCGAACCCCTGCAGCGCCAGAAAGTGCGGCTGGACCGGTATGAAAGCCTCTTTCGCCGCGGTTAGCGCATTTAACGTGAGCAGCCCCAACGAAGGAGGACAATCTATCATGATATAATCATAGCTATCCTCGACCGTCTCCAGCGCCTCACGCAATATAATCTCTCTGCCTACCACGCTGACCAATTCACTCTCTGCCCCCACCAAATCAATATTGCCCCCCAACAGCCACAAGTTCGGCCGAACCTCCACCAGTGACTCGGCCAGATTAGCCGATTTTGTAAGGACCTCATACACTCCCGGCCCCGACTGTTTCGGGTCCACCCCAAGATGAATCGTAAGGTGTGCCTGCGGGTCAAGGTCCACGGCAACCACTTTCTGGCCCAACATCGCTAATGCCGCCGCGGTGTTAACCACCGTCGTCGTTTTGCCAACGCCACCCTTTTGATTTAGTACCGCAATCGTCCGCAACAGACTTCCCTGTTTATAGTGCTCCAAATTTGAATTTGGGGGCCGGAACCCCGCCACCGCCGGAACTACATATTTAGCCCCACGTTTTACGTGGGGTTTGGACCCACAAAATCACACTTGACAAAGTAATAGTTTTTAAACCGCCGTGCCGCTGGCGCTCAATTTCCTGAAAATCGCATCGAGCACCCCGTTTACAAACCGGGGCGACTGCTCCGCACCGTACTTCTTCGCCAATTCAATCGCCTCGTTTATCACCACCTTGCCCGGTATATCCGGACAAAATTTCAATTGATAAGCCGACAATCTCAGGATACTCCGGTCCACCTGCGAGAGCCGGCCGAGTTCCCACTTCACCGCCGCTGCCTTGATAAGCCCGTCGCAGGCCTCCAGATTCTCCCACGTCTTGCGCGACCACTTATCAGCCATCTCAAGGATTACATCGTCCTCGCTGTTCTCACGCAAAAAAGTGCCAAGCTGGCCAAGGTACTCATTGCCCTGCACGTCTAACTGATACAGCGACTGCATCGCAAGTTCTCTGGCTCTGGTCCTTCTGTCCACAGAAACTTTCCCAAATATAAAAGAGTCAAATCCCAGCGATTATATCTGCCCTAACAAATCGGCCATCTCCATCGCCGCCATCGCCGCATTCGCACCAGCGTTACCCTGTTTGCTGCCGGCCCGTTCGATTGCCTGCTCGATTGTTTCGCACGTCAGCACACCGAATATCGTCGGGACACCCGTCTCGTAGTTGATCTGCCCGACTCCCCTCGAAATCTGCTGACTCACATATTCATAGTGGCTCGTCTGACCCCGTATCACCGCACCGAGGCAAATCACCGCATCATACTTACCGCCGGCCGCAAGTTTCTTCGCCGCAACCACAATCTCTATCGAACCCGGCACCCATACAATCGTTATCTGCTCATCGCCGGCGCCGTGCCGCTGGAGGCAGTCTGTCGCACCTGCAAGCAGCTTGCCTGTTATGAACTCATTGAACCTGCTGACGACGATTGCGTAATTGGCCTTGCCCGCCGCTAATTGACCTTTAATTTCCTTAATCATAACTTAAAGCTCCAAAATCACCGGCCCAGTTACTAATGAAATATGGGTGCCACGGTCAAACCTGCCTGCCCTGAGCGTAGCCGAAGGGTTTGGCCGTGTCCCAAATACCTTATCTCGACGGTTGGCATCCCGTAGGGTATGCGGGGCATACCACATTCCTATTTAGCCCCGCGTGTCCCGACACCTCGGGGCCCGGCGGGGGGGTACTCGTTACATTTATTCCGCAAAATCCAATAATGCCTATACTCGGCCACCCGCACATTATAAGACCTGGGGCACACAACTTCCAGAAAAACCGCTGCTCCCGCAGAACCTGACCTGTCGGCTACAACTTAACCTTTGTGATTATAAAGGCTTACACCAGCCGCTACCAGCAAAATCTTCGCCCGCCAATAAAAACTCACCGCCCACTAAAAGAGCCTAAGCACCCACGTTCTAATGCCGACATAAAAGCAGACTGTGCATTTGCGCCGGGCGAACTTGCCCGGCCTGGGTTAGTCGCAGATAAAGATAAAGGGGTTTTGGCCATGTTTGAAATGTTTGAAAGTGAAGGCTATGGATTCTGGGATGAGGCTGAAGAAAAGGCACACATGGCCTACGAGATGTACGAAACCGGCCAGTTGAATCTCGCCCTTGACCAATTGGGCGAGGCCATCGAAATAAATCCCACCAACAGCGCCTGGTACTTCGACAAAGGGCTGACCCTTGACACCTTAGAGCGATTCGAAGAGGCCATGGAAGCATTCGAACAGGCGCTGCTACTTAAAGGCGATGACCCGGAAATACTCAACTGCCTCGCAGTCGATTACACCCGCATCGGTCAATACGACCTCGCCATCTCCACATTCGAATACATCCAGCAGCTCGATGCGACCTTCGAGCCGTGCTACTGTAACCGCATAATCACATACGCCGAGATGGACCAGCACGATAAGGCGGAGCACATGTTTTATTTAGCTCAGCAGATAAATCCCGATTGTGCCATCTGCTTTTACAACATCGGCAATTCCCTTTTCAGCCGGGGCCAGTTCGAAAGGGCGATATGGTGCTGGCATAAAACCAGCCAGTTGGAGCCGGCCCACCCGCAGATTAACTATCGCCTTGCACAGGCCTACTGGGCGGCCGGCGACAGGGGCCTTGCAAAAGAGTACTTCCTCCAGGAAATCCGCACCTGCCCCGGCGACGTCGGTGTAATCCTTGACTTCGGCATGTTCCTTCTCCAACGCGGCGATATTGACGCAGCTAAAGAAAAGTTCAACAGAATCCTCGAGCTCGACCCCGATTTCGCCGCTGCACGGTTCTACTTAGCTGAGATTGCACTGCACCGCCACCAGGAGTCCGAGGCGAGGCGGCTTTATAACGAGGCCTTAAAAAGAAAAAGCAGCCTGGCCGGGGCGCGATATCGACTTGCACAGATCGCTATTGCCGAAGGCAATCCTGACCTTGCCTGCCGATACCTCTTGGAAGAATTTGACCTCGACCCCGAAGACCCCGAAGTCCTCCTGTCGATGGGCTCGATGTTCCTGCAATTGGACAGCCTCGACCATGCCAGCAATTGCCTCCTGAAGGTCGTGGACCTCGACCGCACGAATTCCGAGGCATTCAGCAGGCTCGGCATAGCACTTGCCAAACGCGGCGAATACGAAGGGGCGCTGCAGTTCCTTGAGCACGCTGTCAAATTAGCCGGCCAGGACGCGGACCTTTTGGCCGACATTGCATTCATATACTACAAGACCGGCCGACTAACCGCTGCCGCAGAAGCAATAGCAACGGCCTGCACTTTATCCGGCCAGGACCCGGACATCGTCCGTTTGGCTCGCAGGATTAAGATTGCCTCCGCCGGGCGGAACTTTACCTTCAACCTAAGAACTAATCGTCTTATACAGAACGCCCGCCTCCTTTACACCCGACTCAAGTGCCGAATAAACTACCTCCTGAATCGGCGAAAATAAATCCATCACCGCTTGCCCTGCACTCAACGTAGTGCAGGGTCATTCAGATAATTTCGAGGGATCTTTTTAAAGTCAGAAACTTCACTTAATTAATTGCAAGAAGAACAATTGCTGCTCCCGTTAACAACAGAGACGTTAAAGCTTGCGGTACAAAACAGTTGTAGCTACCTCTTTTCCAAGCATATATAAAGGCTATCTTATCTATACCTGCTGGCATCTCGATATCTGTTCTTTTGTCGGGTTTCGCTTCTACCATTTTCCTATAATACAGGATGAGGTCTAAATCCTTTCTATTTGATCCGTTCAGCGAAATGTGCCAATATGTAAAGACAATAAACATCATAACAAAGAAAAAACAAAGGATACCATAATACAAAACACCCAACGCATTCATGCTATAACCCTGTTTTAGTAGAAAAACCGCTACAATAGCCAACCCTCCCCAATAACTCAAGGCCATCTTCCACTCAACATGCCTTCGTAAAACTAAGAGGTCCTTACTAATATTTGCAAGCTCGATATATTTGTTCTCTTCCATATTATTTCTCCTTTCTAAAAAAATAACCTTTCTTCTACTTCTTACAGTTCTTCTTCATTACATATATCTTTTGCTTACCCTTTGACATTTCAAAAAGACGATTATCCTATCTCAGGAACATCTATCTGTTGCATGGCTATCATAGTTTTTCTTCTTTTTTTTAAAGTAACAGCGAAATCTCTCAGTTTTTGAATGTCTTGCTTTAGCTCGTACGGAGGGGGTCGATTATCGCTTATTTGCTTGGAGAGGTCATGTCCAATCATCCATTTGGAACATTTTGTCATTTCTTCTTCAATAGTGTCGTAGTCTGAATTTTCAATTGTAACTTCTTTTAAGCTCTGCGTTTTGACTTCCGCTTGGAATCTCCGAATGACTTTATTAAATAAACATTCTTCAATGGCAGCCTCCCATGTCTCCCGTAAATAACCATACAAAATCCCAGCTTGTTGATTATAGTCTTGTTGATTGCTTTGGAACAAATTCGCAATTTTTATTACTTCTTGAGCTATAAAGTCTAATCGCTTATTCACAGACATTGTATGCCAGGGCTCCTCTCCCCGTATTACTCCGGCAACTCGTCCTTCACGATGAACATTAACGCAATGGCAGTACTGACCCTGTGATTTGGATTTTTCCTGGAGGTCTAATAGGAAACTTATGTCGTGTGTAAAAACAATGACTTGACGTTTTGAAGATTCTTGAACCAGTCTCTCTGCTACTTTTTCGCTGAATTTATGATCAAGAGATGAAACCGGATCATCAAAGACTATTGGTGCTGTATTTTCCTGCAAATTAAGTTCTGCCAAAAAACCCGCAATTCCGATAATTCGCTCTTCACCTTCACTTAATATTTCTGAAAGTTTGATCTTATCCGTTTCCTTTTGACCATCAATCTTCATTTGGTGAACACTTTCACCGACAATTCCGGAATGTTTAAGTTTAAGAGGAATATGATTAGCTCTAAAAAATATCAGCTCATTCGAGAGAGCAGTTTCTAATTGTGGAGTCCGAGATCGTCCGACTAAATCCTTTTCTTTATTAGTTATTACCGTTGTATTCAAGCTTGTAAGAGCATTGTTATATAAAGAATACTTCTTCAAAGAATTTACATAAGCAGTTATGTTCTTTTCGTTTTGAGCAAATTGTTTTTTTGCCTTTAGCTCTAACAATTCGTTTTCAAGTTTTTTCAGTCCCTCAGGGTCGCTGTTTTTTCGGCACTGTTCTATTTCTGAAACAATGATCCCAGGGAGTTTTTCTAGTTTTGCAAATTTAAAATTTTTTCCTTCTTCTGAACACGAGCTTTTGTCTGATTCAGCTTTTATCATAAAATTCCTGATATTAGGAATATATGAAAATAATTCGCTGATATTTTGGGCTAACTCCTTGTTTCGGCTTTTTATTTCGTCTAGAACATCTTTATAATCGGAACGGAATCTCTCCAAATCGAAGTTGTTTATACTAGCAATTAGGTCTTTAAGTTTTTTGCTTGTATCATCCAGTGATTTTTTTGCGGAATTTTCCATGTACTCATGGAATTTATTTAGTCTATCACGTGCTTCACTCAACAAGGTCTGCATACATAAAACGCATTTACTATTTTCGCTAATAACTGGAAAATCCTTTTCCGGATACGCCTGTTTGGTTGAATAATCTTTTGCTGCCCAATAAAGTTCTTCCCATTCGTTCGTAGCAATTCCTTTTAATGGTCCATCTGGTTTACGGGAAGCAATTTCCGATGCTTTCTGATAAGTGCTTCTCGATTGTATGAGTTGGTTAATATTCTTAATAGATTTGGAGGAGAATAATTCAACATACTCTTCAAGTTTTGCTTTGAAGGAATTTAGTCTATCCTTAATATTCTCTAATGCCGTTATTTGTTTAGTAGTGTCACCAGCCTGGGCTTTGATATAGTTAAGACTTTTTTGGTTTAGAACTGCATCGTCTTCTTCTTCCCAATGGAACCACTCAGCCAAATCTGAATCTTTAGTTTCTGAATTAATTGATTTGAAAAGTTCTCCGGCTTTTGTAGTTTCTAAAAGATCCGAGATTTCTGGTTTTAAAGGTATCGGTTTTTCTTTCTCTATTCTTCGTTTGAAGTCTTTTACAATGGCACTGATTTTCTGAAAGATGTCCCCACCGTAAGGCAAATAAGATGCAACATTTTTCTCGTCAATAATGATTCTTGCGCATTTGCTATCGAAAACGCATATATTGGCGAGGATTTCCGTTCTCTGTTGTCCTTCTATCCATTTTGGAAATTCGTCACGACTATCAACGCTTATTTTAACGATTGCTTCGGGTGACTCACTTAAACTCTTTGCGAATACATTACCGAGAATTTTTTCCGAATCATCTCTTGCGAAACATGACTTTTTGAGTATTCTGGCATAGCCAGATTTGCCTGCTGCATTTTCACCGTATATTACCGTGAGTCCGGTATGGGCAAAGGACAGTTCACAATTTTGAGGTAGAGCATTTACATTTTTAATTTCCTGAATTTTTTTCAAAATTATGGTATGTTTTGTGCCCGAATCGCCAAGACCATCGGACAACTCTATCGGTTCCATGCTTGGCAACTCTTGGTCAATCTCAAGCAAACTATGACTTTTTTTGAAAAGGTTGTATAACTGCTCTTGGTCTTCTGAAGTCAGAGAGTCTTGATCCAACAATCGTTTGACTGCCTCTCTTTGCCAATCCGCTAATTCTGAGTTAGCCCAACTGACTATTTCATTTATTAATGACACTTAGTTTTCTCCATTTCTGCCATTTCTATGCCCTTTCGAAAGAGTTCTATTTGTCCAAGAGCCGGTTTTCCAAGGTGTAATAATACCCGTAAGTTTCAGCGATTTCAAGAGAAAAACACCCCAAGGCGGGGAAATCCTAAATCCTAATCCCTAAATCCCCTTCGGCAGGCTCAGGGTAAACTCATCGATCGAAATCCAAAATCATAATGAAAACCTGGATCCCGCTTCCGGCTTCGTAATAAACTTCGCCGCGACAGGCATCTTCTTTCGCCCTTTCAGGGCTTTTTGTTTTGGGGGAGGCTTAGTTACCCAGGGCTGCGCTTCGCTTGCCCTGGGCTACTATATGTCGCCCCGTTGGGGCTGCTGTGGAATAGGTGAATTTTTTTTGAAATTGTGCCTTTCATAAAGACAGTAATGTTCGGTGTTTACAAAACATACAAAAATAGTTTGGGAAATATCTAAAAAAGTGCTTGTAATTTGGGAAAAATCGGGTATAATGCACGTTCATCTGTCAGATGACGGAAGGCAGATGACAGAAGTCAGAGGTCAGAAGTCAGATAAAGGAAAAAGGGCAGTTAAATAGTGAAAATTGGAGGTGCAAAATGAAAAACAGAGGACGGAAATCAGAAGGCGGAGGACGGATCCGGCTTCGTCATGCGACTACGCCGCGACAGGCATCCCGGAGCGCTGGCGATGAATCGGGACGCTCAGGGTGTGAGGATTGTGAGTTTTCGACGGCGGCGGTAGGTGGTGGTGATATGGTGTTTACGTGTGACCGGAAGAAACTCGGCCATCGATTCATTGTGAAGGCCGAAGAGAGATGTGAGAAATTCGTTCCGGCACGCGAACTTATAGAGCCTCACCTTGGGCAAGCATTGTCGGAGGGTGCAAAGCTGATACCCTTAACACAGGGCCAGTTCGCTATCGTCGATGCCGATGACTACGAGGAGTTAAGCCGGTACAAATGGCATGTTAATAAAGGTGGAAGGACGTACTATGCAAGAAGTCAGAAAAAAGGTAAAGATATCAAGATGCACCGGCTGATAATGGGAGCACCGAAGGGTCTTTTTGTTGACCATATTAACCACAACGGCTTAGACAACCGAAAGCAGAATATGCGACTGTGCACGCGTCTTGAGAACATTCGTAACCAGCTTCCCCGCCGGGGCGGCTCGTCACAGTATAAAGGTGTGGGTTGGCACAAGAAGACTAAAAAATTTGTTGCACGAATAACCTACAAGGGCAAAAGAACATCATTAGGCTATTACGACGACGAAATCGAGGCGGCGAAGGCATACGACAAAAAGGCAAAGGAGCTTTTCAGAGAATTTGCATATTTGAACTTTCCATAATGTTTTGGCGGTTCTTTTGGGCGATTACTACGTTATCTACCCGCCGGCCAATCCTCGATGTATCTCTGTACGCTCTATCTATTTTTAGCAGCCCTTTCGGATGATTACTTCGTTCTTCTTGCCCAACTGCACGTACTCGATGTACTACAGTACGCCTCCGTGCGGCAGTGGGCGAACGCCTTGTACTAACCCGAAATTCCTTGCTTAAAATTGGATAGTAAAAAAAGAATATTGTTAAAATAGGAAAAGGTATAGGGCAAGGCAAAAGCCTTGTATCCGAAAAAAGCTTCGCGCCAAAAAATGGATAACAATTCAAGGTAAAAAAATTTCGCGCTAAAAACTGTACTGGTGAAGTCAAAACCGTGTAAATCGGCGAAAATAAATTCTCCAGAACCGGTTTGCCCTTGAGGGGCGAACAGTAGTATAATATCATTGGGTAGTTGCGATTTCGCCGCCTTGGAACCCCAAGGCCCGGATAGTTGGTTCTTTTAGCTAAATGGGGTCGGCTTTTAAGGAATGTGTATTATGAAAAGGTCAGTAATTTCAATTCTTTTGGTCCTGACGTTACTATGGAGTTGTTCGCAGAGTTTCGGCCAAGGCAGGGGCGGCGGCAAGGGAAAAGGCGCGGGTGGCCGCGGCGGAGGCGCTCAAAGCGCCCAGCGCGCACAGAAAGGCCGGGGAGCCGGCAAGAAGGAGACGCCCGGCAAGGGCCGCCAGGAGCGGGTACGCGAGCCCCTACAGAGGCAGAGAGGCAGACAGGATCGCCAGCAGGTTCAAGAGCGGCTTCGCCAGCAGGTTCGCCAGCAGCTTCAGGAGCGCGAAGCGAAGGGCAAAGGCAAAGGCGCGGCCGCGTCTCAGGCCGAGGGTAAAGGCAAAGGCCAAGCCAAAAGGGGCGAGGCCGGTAAAGCCGCCGGCGAAGGTAAGGGACATCAGCAGCAGTTGAAGGCCTTCGAACGGCAAATGGCCCACGAAGAGGCGAAGCATCTTAAGCGCGCAGCCCGGCTGAAACGGATCCTGGACTTAGCCCAGGAGCAAGGTAATGAAAAGACGCTCGCCCGAGTCAACAAGCTTATGGAAAGAGAACAAAAACGGTATGAGCAGAAGCTGCAGCGCTTGCAGCAACGAATGGATAAGGTCCCCGCACTCGGAGCAAAGGCTGGCAAAGAAGCAAGGGATAAATCCGGCGAAGGTAAGGCCAAGGGGAAGGCCAAAAAGGAAAAAGCGAGAGGTGGCAAAGATAAAGGTGCAGAGGAAAAGTAGTTTTAAGTTTTTAGTTAGATCCTTCGGCTGCGCTCAGGACAAGGTTTTTAGTTGGTGGAAGTCCGGAGCCGGCGAATATTGTAAAGATATGAAGATTTGCAGGGAGGTTTCAAATGTTGCGAAAAGGATTAGTGCCGATTATTTTGCTTATGATATGCTTGCTCTGTCCGGCAGGCTGTAAGAAAAGTTCTCCCGAAAGCGGTCCGGCCGAGGAAGCTGTTAAGACCGCAGCCAAATACGCCGAGGACGCCCAACGCGAAATCAACGAGGACAATATGGCCGCCGAGCTTGAGAAGATAGAAGATGCGCTGACCCGGGAAGAAAGCGAGCAGCCTTAAGTACGACACCTTCGAGCCCTTGTGTGCACCGCGCGAGATAATGCCGCAATTTGGTGCGGTGTCATCTGTTATCTAATCCCACGGCCAGTCGAGGGGGCACTCGGGCGGCGGATGTCGGAAGTCAGAGGTCAGAGGCCAGAGGTAGGAAGTCAGATTTTTTTGATTTACCGGCGGGTGGCGGTTCGTGCGGCGCGTGAGTATGCCGAATGAGGGTGTGGCTATGCCGTTATATTAACACAATCCAGAGACCTGCAATCATGATAATCCACCATAAGAAGCCGGAGTCTTCGAATCTTGAAAGCAGCCAGAAGTACAAGCTCGCCAGGGCAAAGGCGATTCCTGTTCTGATAAGCACGAAAGAGAGCGGCTGCCCGAACGCCAGGCCGAGAAGAAGCACAGCTATGGCATATACTCCGGAACACAGCAGCGGTGAATTCGTCGTAATCAGCACTCGGATCAATGCAATGAAGACAAAAATCTTTATAATCATTTCGTGTTCTCCAGTTCTCTTGGCGCCTGAGTATACGCTTTCGGTGGACCGGTATATCTTTTGTGACACCCGCAATTATACCAGCGCACACAGATTGTGTAAATTGTTTTGCTGTTGGTGATACAAAAGCCATGCTCACAGGCTGTAATTAGCACTATGCCGGCAATATTGGCCATAAAGCTTGAGTTTTTAATACGAACCGGATATTCTATTGGAGATGGGGTGCAACTCTAAGTTGTAAAGCTAAGCGAGTGTAAACGGGAGATCCTGGATAAATAAGGAGTTATAAGTGTTAAAAAGAAAATCAGCCGTATTGCTCGCTGCTGTAATTGTTTTTTTCACCGGATGCGCCCCCGAGGCGCGCCTTCTCCGGGCCAAAGAAGGTGATGTTCTGTGGCAGCAAGTTGTGGGCGAAAACATCGAAAGTACTACAACCGTTGACGAACAAGGTAATATCTACACTACGGGCGGAGGGTACATTTGGTCTTTTGCTTCAGACGGCAAACTAAGATGGAAGATGTGTCCACTGGATGAAGGCTGTAAGGGTATAGAGCAGGGATATCCGTATGCTTTGGGTGTAGCTTCTTCGCCTGCGGTCAGTCCGGATGGAGAGAAAGTTTATATTACCGGTTACGCCGGGGTCTTTGCATTTGGGACCAGTGACGGGAAACTGCTCTGGAAGAAAACCGTATTTGATAATTACTATGAATTTGCTGAAAAAGAGTTTGAAGAGCAGGTGAAGATATGGGAAGAAAGTGCATCCAAAGAGTACCCGAAGATATTCGCAACGACACCCGCTATTTCTGCTGATGGAAGCAGACTCTATGCCGGATGTGGTGAAAATGATTTCTCGTGCGATTCTTTCTATTGCATTGACGCCAAAGATGGTTCAGTCATCTGGGAATATGTAATGAGCCATCCACCGCAGCAGATAGAAGAGGACAAATATACGCGTGGCTATCTGGGCGGAGCATCTTTCGGTCCTGACGGTACAGTCTATGTGGCCAGTCAGCATGGCTGGCTGGTTTCTCTAACTGATAACGGAGACAGTTACACCGAGAACTGGGCTTATAATGTAGGCGCTGAGATGCGAATGCCGCCGTCGATGGATGCAGAAGGATTTCTTTATGTAGGCAGCAGCTCAGCAGGAGGCTACATTCATAAGGTTGACTCACGCACCGGAAAAAAAGCAGAAGGCAAATGGCCGGTGAAGACATTTGCAAGCGAGGTCTTTGCAAATATCGCAATTGCAAGTGACGGCACGATATATGCAAATTCAGAGGACTATCGGCTTTGGGCGTTTAATCCAGATGGGACGGTGAAGTGGAATAATCTTAAGTTTGAGCATTGGGGGGGTGACCCTCTGATCAGGGCAGATGACAGGATTATTGTAACTTCACAACTTAACAAGGCCGCGCGTGTGGTTTGTATCCGCGACGATGGCGATGAAGGTGTTGTCGAATGGTTTTCTGAACCAATAACAACGGAGCTTGCTTATAACGAAACAAACGTAAACATCGGCCCAAACGGTGACATATATGTTACTTCCGGAGTCGGGAGTCCTCATGCGCTTTTTGCTATAAAGGGTAATGGTCTGGGACTTAGTACAACATCACCATGGCCGAAATTCATGGGGAATATTCAGAATAATGGTCATGCTGCAAATAAGGCATACAACGAATTTTACAGGAAGGTTGAGGCGGATGAGCCTTATATCGGATTTTTTGCGGCTGAGAAGAAATGTATCAATAAAGTTGATGAGGCCTACAAAAAAGCCCGGCGGAAATTCTTTCTGGGTGTTCGTGTCAGCGATGAAGAGGTTGGCGGGTACATGGAAAAGTTTATCAAGTTCTGTGAGGATAAGGGGTATCTTAACGATGGGTGTAAAGAAGAGTGGGAAAAGACACTGACAATCCTATCGTTTGTCCTCTATGCCAACATGCCCATCTTCAAGTTTTCTGCGGACAATATAATCGAGCACTGCAATCTGGTCTTTGCAGAGTATCCGAATAAGAAACTTGAACTGGATCTATTTTTGCCCCAAGGGCCGTTGGATGAGCCGGTTCCGTGTGTTGTCTGCATTCACGGCGGAGGCTGGAGGGTCAACAGGAGAATATGGTTCGAACCTTTTGCAAAATACCTTGCGTCAAAGGGAATGGCGGCCGTGACGATAGATTATCGTATGCTGCCGGCGGTGGAGATTATTGACTGTGTTTACGATTGCAAGGCGGCCGTTCGGTGGGTTCACGCAAACGCCGGCAAATACGGAATCGATCCGGATAGAATCGGGGCCCTTGGAGCTTCCGCGGGGGCGCATCTTGTAGCGCTTCTTGCGACAACTGCCGATGTGGGCGAATTAGAGGGAAGCGGGGGAAACCCGGGCGTATCCAGTGCCATTCAAGCGGCGGTTGGTTTTGCCACGCCGGCATTTAAGGCCAGCTCCATCGATCCTTCATGGTTGGAAGAGTTTGGTCTGGAACATGAGGATATAAAGATCATTTCGCCTTATGAACACATATCTTCCAGCGCTGCACCGCTTTATCTCGTTCACGGGACGAGAGACGGTGTGGTGAAACCCCAGGACTCACAGGATTTGTATGACAGATATAAAGAAGCAGGTGCGCATGTAGAGTTGAAATGGGTTCCGGATAAGGGGCATGATTTCTACGAAGGTACTGATTTGGGTATTGCGTTGGCAACGGAATTTTTCAAGGCCCAATTCGGCCTGGAAGAGGACATTGAAGCTGGTAGTATTAAATAGTCTTGTGAGATACGTGGTATTGTGCTTAAAGGTGGGCTTGCTTTAGTGTCGGATGGGACAATATACATGTTCGGTGCCGGTTCCATCAATGCTATCAAAGGTTCAAGTCCTCTTTCAACTAAATCCGCGTGGCCGAAGGTGAACAGAGATAATAGAAATACTGGAAGGATTTATTAAAGATGAATAAACAAAACATTGTAAAGTTGGTTGTGCTCGCATTTGTTTCAGTAACATTGTCCGGCTGCCTGTCGAGCAAAGGGCGGCTCGCAGAGGAAGTAGCGAGATTCGGGCCGTGGATACATGACCCGTCTGCGCTGCAGTTTGAGGATGGACATTTCATGACCTTTAGTTCCGGGTATCGTACGGACTACAGTTCAGGACGAATAATTCAGGGCCTGGGAATTAATGCGTGGTATCGTGACAGCGCGATGGACACGTGGTGCCTGGCTGATATACTTTTTACCGGAAGCGATAAGCCTAAATGGTGGGATGAGCTTATCGCCAACCAAGGGGGATTTTGGGCTCCCGATTTACCTTCTAAATGGGTAATGTATTATTCTTATGAGGCGGATAATGACTCGGCTTCTGTTATTGGGCGGGCCGTGGCTACAGGTGAGGCGCCGAATCTGAAGTGGAAAGACGATGGAATTGTGCTGCTCATGCCGAACTGTAGGTGGGGTGATTACACCTGTCCGGTGGCAATTGATCCATCCGTGTTTACAGATGACAAGGGCGACCTTTACATGGCTTACGGGTCCGGTACGAGCGGTATCTGGATTGTGGAGCTTGACAGCCGAACAGGGCATCTTAGTGCCGAGGCGAGTGAGGGGTGGTCCGAAGATAACAAAGCTTACCATCATGTTGCATATCGTGACACAGATATTGATTATATAGAAGCGCCTTATGTGTACAGGCATCCAAGCAATGGTTACTATTATCTGTTTGTGAACTGGGGTGGATGCTGCAGAGGCTTAAAGAGCACGTATAATATAAGGGTTGGCCGGTCGAGGTCGCCCATTGGGCCGTATCTTGATAAGGAAGGAAAGGATATGGTTGATGAAGGGGGGAGTCTGGTGATTGAGTCAAAGGGACGCTACATCGGCCCCGGTCACGCATCAATCTATCGTCACACCGATGGGCGGTATGCTTTTAGCTTCCACTATTATGATGGCGACGACGAGGGCAAGGCCCGATTGGCGGTAAGGGATCTTACCTGGGTTGATGACTGGCCGGTGGTATCGGAAACGGACTTCTTCCAAACACGCTGACGGAGTTTATGCTGTTTAAGAGTTTATCCTGGAAATGTCCGTTTAAAGGAGATACAGATGAAAAAATTCGCGATTTGGATGTTGTATAGAGTTCTTTGCCTGCTCACGGCTTCGCTTGGGCTTTATGGCTGTGGTTCCACGGGAGCTGTGAAAACTGACAATGAGCCCCAGGTCGTCCAGACCGCTGCGGGTACCCGTCTTACTGATGACCTCATCCTCATCGAGGATTTCGAGGCGGCATCGTATGGGGAATGGATAGCCGAGGGAGATGCCTTCGGAAAAGGTCCCAGAGAGGCGGGGATGGTCGGCGCGCTGGGCAGCAGGTTTGCGGCAAACAGGCGCGGCACCGGCACGCTCACTTCGCCCCCATTCACGATTGAACGCGATGCAATTCATTTTCTCGTGGGGTCTATCGAAATCGACGGTCCCCCGCCAGACCTGGCGGTTGAACTTCTCGTGGATGGTGATGTAGTCCGGACAACGGCCCCTTCCAGGTATCATGCCATGTTCTGGGAGTCCTGGGACGTTTCCGATTTCAAAGGCAAGACAGGCCGTATTCGTATCATCGACGAGGACACCAGAAGATCGGCCTTAATCTTCGTCGACCACATCGTTCAGAGCGACGTTCCCGCTGAGCGGCCTCTTCTTGAACGGGCCATCACTGTCACGAAACCCATACTAAACTTCCCGCTCAAGACCGGCGCGGCCCGGCACTACATCGAGCTTGTTGTGGACGGCAAACAGGTGCGCGCGATGGACGTTGAACTGGCCACGGACGACATTGATTACTGGGTGGTTACTGATATGAGCCCCTGGCTGGGCAAAAAAATGCTTATGCGCACGCGCCAACACCCGCTTGGTAATGCGCACATCCTCGATCGGATATCGGTCGAAGAGGGCATCCGCGACGCGGACGATCTCTACCGTGAGGCGCTCCGGCCCCAGTTCCACTTCTCGTCCAAGCGGGGATGGGTCAACGATACCAACGGGCTGATCTATTACGACGGCGAGTATCACCTTTACTATCAGCACAACCCCTATGGTTGGGACCACAGCCGAAACGACTATAACAAGACGTGGGGCCATGCGGTCAGTACCGACCTGATCCATTGGACGGAGTTAGCCAGCGTAATTCATCCGAACCATCTGGGCACGATCTATTCGGGTTCGACCGTGTTGGACAAGGACAACAGTACCGGCTTCCAGACGGGCAAAGAAAAGCCGATCGTAGCGGTGTATACATCCGCCGGCGGGAGAAGTCCGTGGTCGGAAGGGAAACCCTTCAGCCAGTCGATTGCATACAGCAACGACCGGGGCCGTACCTTCACTCCATACGAGGGCAACCCGGTCCTGCCGAATATCGAATACATTAACCGCGATCCGAAAGCCATCTGGCATGAGCCGACCAGACAATGGGTGATCGTGCTGCATTTTGAAAGGGGCGTCATGGCTTTCTTCACCTCAGACAACCTCAAGACATGGGAGTACCAGAGCGAATTCGAGAGCCGGTATCTTGTCGACTGCCCTGAGTTATTCCAATTGGCCGTGGACGGCGATGAGGATAATAAGAAATGGATTATCTACGGCGGCCCCGGCGCGTATTATGTCGGCGATTTCGACGGCAAACAGTACACGCCGGAGACCGGGATAACGCGATACAGCCACGGCAACTGCTTCTACGCATCCCAGACGTTCAGCAATGTCCCCAAAGGTCGCCGCGTTCAGATGGCCTGGGGAGTAATCCCGATGCGGGGTATGCCGTTTAACCAGCAGTTGCTCTTTCCTGTTGAGCTTACACTACGAACAACCGACGAAGGGCTACGAATGTTCGCCTACCCGGTGAAGGAGATCGAGAGCATCCACGCAAAAGAATACACCTGGACAGATGTACAACTCAAACCGGGACAAAACATTTTAGCTGGCGTAAAGGGTGAACTTTTCGATATTGATGCCCAGTTCGAGATCGGTAAAGGAGATCAATTCGGCTTTCGAATCAATGGCGTGCCGGTTGTGTACGACGTGAAGAAAAACGAGTTGTCCTGTGGACGTCCGAAAGCAGAACTCAAACCTATCGACGGGAAGATCCGCCTGCGCATCCTGGTCGACCGGGTCTCGATCGAGATCTTTGCCAACGACGGCAGGATATACATGCCGATCCGTGCAATTCCAGAAGGAGACGAACGAGGACTCGAAGTCTTCACAGAAGGCGACAGCACCAGGATCAGTTCACTTACAGTCCACGAGTTGAAGTCAATTTGGAATTGCAAGAATCAGTATTGACACAGGGGCC
>SDBT01007215.1_pt1 | contig 18328 bp, 42 predicted proteins | sample 2277101 | NCBI WGS metagenome assembly SDBT01 (sample SAMN10404973, study PRJNA504765) | marine sediment metagenome | isolation source: marine sediment core GS10_PC15, 103 cmbsf | place: Arctic Ocean: Southern Knipovich Ridge | collected 2010
CAAATGATGGATATTTGACTATCATCAGCACTGTTACTATGGAAGAGTGGTTTGATAGGAAATGGGTCCCCCTTCCTGTGTGGGGGAAGTAAATCATGACAGCACAAGACATTGAAAACATTTCCAAGTTCCTGGCCTGTGTGGCGTTGATGGTCGGGGTGGCACTCTTCTTTATCTGGATGGAGAGGAGAAGGCTTACGGAACAGCTGCGACATGCTATCCGGTGGTATGCCCAAGGTGACAAGCGATTAGGGTGCCAGGAAGTTCTGCGGGTCCTGATGGTTACTAAGTTGAACCACACTTACCTTCTTCCACATGAGAAGATAATGGTTGAGCGTATGCAATCAGAGTACAAATTTGGGATGGATCATAAATGAAAGAATCCAAAGAAAGTAGTTGACTTCTTTCCAAGTATTTCTTATAATGTAATTGTAACGTAGACCTGTAACAGTTGGGCGAAGAGAACCCGGAGCCTAGGAACGATATGGTGTAGATGGGGCCTCGAAAAAGTGATGCAACGCTCTGATCGCCGGAGATATATTGCCCCAGCCCTAGAGGATTGAGAGAGCTGTAAAGGCAACGAAATAGAACAGGGTGGCAACCTGATCACTTAGTAGGACTTCGCTCAACTATATTTTAGGAGGTTGAAATGGCAGTAGATATGATTCCATGTAGAATTCGTGAAGGTTGGGACGAAGCAGGCCGCACAGGAATGCTTTGCGTTACTCTTCGGCTTGCTAAATCAATAGGGTCATGGAGTGTCGTGATATGGGAGGGTGATGATGAGCCCAGTCTTCACAAGACAGCGGGAATTGAGTTGTCTACCACTGAATGGAAATCTGTTGGTGGGGTTGTTGAAGCACCATATGTTTATTTTAACGAGTAGGGTCTCTAGCTCAATTGGCAGAGCACCCGGCTTTTAACCGGACGGTTGTGGGATCGTTGCCCACGGGACCCAATATGGAATTTAAATTAACAAAAGAAGAGAAGTGTGCAATTGCAGCACTTAAACGGATAGAGAAGTATTGGCCGAAAACACTCTGGGTCTTCTGCACTGGCATGAGCATGAATATCATGAGATGTAAAGAAGATGGAGACCATGCCACATGCCCTGATGTGGGGTCCTTTAGGGGCGGAGGCATGGACCCTGATTACGTTGTAGACACTGTTAACATACCAAATGATGGTGGAGATTGGTAGGCCAGGAGGAATACTGATGCTTGAAATATGTATTGTATGTAAAAAGGTGAAGGGCTTCAGTACTTCTCAAGGTGGGTGGATTGTGATTGTAATTCACAAACCCCGATGCCTGTTTGCAAAGATCCTATGCCTGTGCAACGCGAGGGTGTCCAAAACAAAGTCAAGCATATGTTTGACGGCCAGGAATTGGTGCACTTGACACATCCTTTGATGCCAAAAGAGTATGCTTTATGTGGGGATGACATTACAGGAGATGATCAGCTTGGTATAACACCGGGTGTACCAACAGATGAATCCATTACTTGTAAACGCTGTATTACGATGGTCCAGGTTATGAGGAGGATTCTCCTTGACAAGAAAATCTAAATATATTTGGAACTACAAAGATTGGTATGAGGATTGGGATCAGGCTGACAAGGTGGATACTTGGCTAGCCTGGTTCTTCACAGCATTGCTTTTTGCTGTAGGGGGCTTGGTCTTGTTAAAAGTCAAGGGAGTGTTATGAAAAACCTTAGACAGATATTGCATGCGGAGCTTCTACAGTCAAAAGTTATTCCATGTAATTATGTGCAAGATATTTTGAAGGTGACATGTATTTCTTTTGAGGACATGTCTTTTAAAGAATTTCTTACATACGCAAGTGAAACAGTATCCAGGTGGCCTGTGTGGAAACAGAATTTGCTTGGGACACCAAATTGGGGACAGGAAGCAAACAAAGCTCTTTCAGGAGATTCAATATGAAAATGTGTTGGGATGCAACAAAAAAGCCAAATGCAGAAAACATACTCAGGCTGAAGGACAAACCAGTTAGGAAACACAATAAGGTAGATGGTGAGGACTTGGCCGCCAGTGCCTATCGGTCGATAAAGAAAGAGGAGCTGGCCCTGTTTACACTGTATCCAATTGGGACAACGATAGAGGTACTGGGCAGAACTTTGAAGATCGTTGGACATCAGGGGTACATTCCATACATTTCTTCAGGACATCATCGTGTGCCTTCATTCCCCGGAGTCGACTCACACATCACGTGCATGTACTCTTGCAATGAAGGCAAGATACATAAACAAAGATTTAGTATAGAAGAAGTTAAAACACTGTTTACGCCTGAGGCGATAGTACCATGTTGATGAAAACCTGGCAGTTTGCTATTCTGCATTGGATTGTACAGAAGATTATTGTCCAAGGTTCACATCATCGACTCAACATCACCGCATACTATAGGGTGATGGCCGAAGAAGCTCGTAAGCAGTTCAATGAGGATGGCCCATGGACTCTTGATACTTTTTTGAAAGAGTTCCATGACAGGTCGTTATTGACAGAAGACAAATTGGTAAAAGAATTAGAAGGGATGAAAAGGTGATTAAGCTTCAATGTCAGGATGGTGTTGTACGTGATTTTTTTGTAGCACATTGTGATGGGGATTTGTTGCCCAATGGGACCAGATCCAATGGAAGTTCAGAAGCTGGTTGTAATGAATGTGGAAAGCTTTTTGGTGTCCATGATACAAAAGTGCTGAAACCAAGATTCAGAGACCATATTTGTGAGGTGAAAGCATCATGAACACCGTACAAGGACCATTTACTTTAAAAGAGCAAGCTACAAATTTTCACACCTTCAGGCACATTGAAAGGGTGAGGAATCTTCTCAATGTGTGTATTTCAGAATTGCTGGGTCGTGGACAAAGACATGACCAGAGTAAGTTGAAGTCACCAGAAGTAGAAGTATTCACCGAGTACACACCAAGGCTTGCTGGAATGACGTATGGAAGTGACGAATACAAGCAGTGTCTAGCTGACATGAAACCCACACTTGATCATCATTATGCAAACAATTCTCATCATCCTGAGTTTTACTTGCATGGTGTGGATGATATGAATTTGTTTGATGTGCTGGAGATGTTGTGTGATTGGAAAGCAGCTGGTGAAAGACATGAGGATGGAAACATCTTCAAATCTATTAAGGTGAATGTAGAAAGATTTTCTCTTTCAAAGCAACTTGAGAAGATTCTTGTAAATACTGCAGTTAGAATGTGGCCTGAGGAGGTGTCAGTACCATGAGAATCAAATTGTTTAAAGGTATGGTTGTTAGTATCATGGCAGTTGGTGTAGGAGCTTGGATACTGTACAGGAGCGGTGTGACATTATGATTGGGATACGATTTGGACGTTGGGATTCTCATGCAGGATACATTTTCTTATGGGAGCGACTTTATCATCAAGGTTACAAGTGGACTCCTCTGTGTCGTGTGAGCTTCAGGTACTTGAAGACCATGAAGGAGTGCCACAATCAGAAGGACAAGCCGGGCGTACCCAAGCCAGTTGGACCGCTTCCAGCTGCTGGCCCGAAGAATATAGAACCTATAGCAGAATGGAGGCACTTGAGGTAATGGCCGTGGATAGAAAGAATCTCAGTACAGATCAAATCAATGATCTGATTGTGTATTGGCGTCCTAAGCTCGGGATAGCAGATTGGATCATCACCCATGGGTTTGTCAACCAAGCTGACATGCCCAAGCGATTAGCACAGGTGAACTGGCATCTGGGTAAACGGATTGCCATGGTAGACTTTGTTATTCCCGGAACAGTTGGAGAAGGGTACATCCTTGAGGATCAAGAGGTATCACTGGTACACGAACTCCTCCATGTCGCCTCCGCAGGGCTCATAGACAGGATGCGAGAAGAGGTTACCAAGGAAGAGGATTCATACTTTTTTGAACAGCCCACAGAGATTCTGTCAAACACTTTGGTTCAACTGAGAAGAGCAGCACTATACAGATTTGAATGGGAGACGTAGTAAATAAAGAAATGCCTCTACCCAAGGATCCACAAAAACATCAAGAATATCGAGACAAGATGTCTCAAGCAAATAAAGGAAAAGTGCTTTCTCAACAAACAAAACTGAAACTATCACAAGCAAATAAAGGAAAACCAACTTCTGAACAAACAAAATTAAAGATGTCTTTAGCACATATGGGCTATGTCCATTCTGTTGAAGCAAAACAAAAGATGTCTCAATCCCATAAAGCAAGGTGGGAAGGGATTGAAACAAAATCCAGTTTGGATGGCCCACATCATAGAGAATGTTTTGAACATAAAGAATGGAAAAGAAAGGTTTTTGAAAGAGATGAGTACACTTGTCAAGATTGTGGACAAATAGGAGGAGGATTAAATGCACATCATATTTTTCAGTGGGCTACACATATTCTATTTAGATTCTTAGTATGGAATGGAAAAACGTTATGTTTGAAATGTCATAAGAAAATCAAAGTTTATAGACGAGTTCAAGTGAGATGAGGATTTTTTTTTGTCCTGATTATTTATAGGTTGTGTAGGGAGTCATATTTAATCTCCCCACAGTGTATGTTTTTAATGGTGAGGAGAAGGCAATGGGCAAGCAAGACAATAAGGTGGATACACTAATCAAGGTTACGTACCAGGCTCCGAATGCAGAATCAGGACTCACAGATGTGACGATGTCCATCTACGACGAGACGGATTCACTTGATGGCATTGACTTTCCAGATGTTGTTATGGTCGAGAAGGACACCACTGGCAGGTATAGTGCTACTTTCACGCCTGATGAAAAGGGTGAGTGGCGAATCCACATTGCCAAGAACGTGGGCAGTGAGGGCAAGTTGTTTGCCACCTATTCGGTCGGTGACTTTGACGTACAGGAATTGGGAGAGAAAATTACAGCCATTGAGAGCAAGGTTGACGCAGTTGACTCACCGCCTATGATTGGGTAGGTGATTTTTCCACACAATTGAGTTTGGAAATTGAAGGTTCAGGGACGGTCTTTTTTGACCACCTGGACCTTTTTTATTTGACTTTTGTATTCATAGATCATATAATACACATATGGAAAACTGTTTAGGAAAACAATTGGAGGTTGGAGATGCTGTTTGATCGTGATCATCCTAAGCCTAGGTACAAGATGAAAGACGTGGATTGGCTTTTAGAGATCTTGGTTATGATAACAGAGGAGCAGAAGTTGATGCAAGAGGAGTTGGATAAAATACTTGTAGGATTTTCTGCAGATTCTTTGGGGCTATAAGAAAATGGATATTTTTGAAGTAGTACGGAAATTGATTGGGCCAGTTGATCCTGTTGGGGAATCCCATACTGATGAGGTTCGGTATGACAATCTAAAGCAATTAACTGAACTTACTGAGAAGTTTCTTGTAGTTATTTTTGAAATTGAGAATCAATATAAAAACAATCATCAAGCTAGTATGAAACGTGCATCTGTGCATTGTGCTGAGTTTTTAGATTCCAATAGCATACAAGAATAAAAAATTGAAAGTTGGTATCAGACCAAACTGATATTATATTGTAAGTGTAGGCAAACAAAATGAACCGTATGTATTATAAGGAGCATCGTGAAATGGATCAGATCGAATCATACAAGCACGTGTTAGACATCATTGCTAACATGCCCATTGACAATTCCCTTCTTCTTCAAATCGCGAAGGATAATCCATCAGCAGTTGTCAATGCCCATAAGGCTTTGCATGGTAAGGGTGAGCCTGCATACTACAAGGAAGTGATTGAGTATCTGCATGATGGTCACAAAATCAGTGCCATCAAGATGGTGCATGAACAGACTGGCATGGGACTCAAGGAGGCCAAGGAAGAGGTCGAACGAATTGATGAGGAGAGGTAATCATGTACAAGCCCCAGTGGATAGCACAACCAGCTCCTCCGGCTTGGCCTGGACCAGGACACCTACACTTATCATGATTGTAGTGCTTTTGCTAAAGAAATTCGTCTCCACAGTGATTCAAAACTGTGGGCCAGTATAATGGAGGATGAAAAGACCTATCCACCAGCAACCGATGACATTACTGAGTATTGAGGAGCCATATGGCTAGTAGGATTAAAGCAGAAGAAGTTGAGGGGTTTTTAGAATCGGATATTGGTTTGGATGTTCCTATTTTGGTTCAACAAGATGGAAAAATGATAGGGATTATTCTTGAGAAGGATTCAGATTGGGTTCTTGTAAACACAGTTAGGGCACAGCATACTTGTAAGTATCATCATGGAACTCGACGGCAATGTATTTATGATGGATTTCGCCTTGGGTACACTTTTTGTATACAAATGGAGAGGAAAACATGCTTCGGATAAGAGTTGAGATCGTTCCAGTTGGTGTTGAAGCAAACGCTACAGAAATTGGTGAGGTTATCATCATCAATACTGGAAAAGGTGATACTTCTCATGGTGCGTACACATATTCCATTAAGGAATCCAATCCTGGAGTCCAACAAAGGTGTGGAGAAATCCATAGTTTTGATAGGTGTAAAGGTGCTATGGCTTTGTTGCATGAAGTCCTGGCCCATAGTTATGGTAACATTCCTTCAGAGCCCAGTGTAGATGTGGCGTACGGCGAGGATTTGTTGCCTTAGTAAGATAGTAACCCCGTGGGGGTTTAACGCCATATAGAAATACAGCCCAAGGAGTACCCATGCTTCAATATGACGATGTAGATGGACCTGATGGGGGGGGAGATGGGCTATTTGCTCTTGAATTCTTCACTTTGTTTGATAAAATTCCGCCAGAGATCCATGACAAACTGGTTCAATTGGTGGCAGAGTTTTTCATTTCATTTCTGTTTTTGGAAAAACACCTTCCTAATGGTCCATGTGGGGAGATGGTAAATGGTGAATCCTCTGTGCTAAGGGATCTGTCCGCCTATTTATACATCACAAATGATCCGTGCCTTCTTGAGTACCCCATCAATTCAATTGGTGTTTTGAGGGAGAAAGCAACAAACCGGATCATATCCGTCAAAGTGTTTATCTTAACAATGAAAACACAAACAATAGAGATAGGGGAAAATGGAGGACAAATCCCTATTCAAAAGGGGTCCCAGACGCTACAAGAAGCTGCCCCTTCACAGAAAACTGGATTTCGTGATAAAAATGAAGTGGATATCTGGTCTAATCACATGGTTTTTCTTGATGGGGAGGTGTATGCTATTGTTAGAGAGCCCTCTGTTAACCAGCTTTTTGATATACAATGGTGTTTAAAGAATGAAAAGAAACGTGTTTTGTTGATGGATTGCCACTCGAAGGTTGAAATCTTTGAGAGTATCCGGGGGTTGTGATGGAAAACGTCCCAGAAGACAAGCATGGCAAGCCAGTAAGCCGGGGAGCAGTGATCAAAATGTTCCATTTTACCGGTCGTCGCCGTAAGAAACACTACATGTACAAGGTAATTGACTACATTGAAGGTCAGCGGTATGGTATTGATATTACCAGTTTGATCATTGACAAAGACCCACACAAGTTTATTCTCCGGTGGGTGAATGAGTATAACTATGAAATTGTCCAAGATGGGAATATTTAAGTTGTCTTCTTGGTAGTTTGGCCTTATACTGTGTATGGAAGAGAAAATTACTAGTGAAAGGACATGAAAGTGGAAGAGCTTAATTTGTTTTTGACTATTCTGGCGTGGATTGTTGGTGTGCCTTCGCTTATTCTTTTGTTGTATCGTGCACATACCAAAGGATCTTACACACTTCTTCTAAGGGATATTGATGTACTTCGTGGCATTAACCGTACATTTCCCATGATGTGGTCAGCCATTTTATCAGCATTTTCGTGGGCTTGGATTATTACAGGGTGGTGTATCTAATGAAAGTAAACATAGGAAAAATAGGTGACGAGACGGTATTAGAATTGGGTGAAATCTATTGTAACACCGTCCTCAAAACCTCTGAAGGTAACAGACTTCTTGTTTGTATGCGTGATGACACCTTTGAGATCCGTTTGGTTGGTTCCAATCATTGGTTCACGGTGGATATACACAGCGGAATCATTCATGCAATGAAAGGATCCAATCATGTTAAGGTTGAGAAATCTGTTCCGTTAGGAACCCTTGGTATGGTTCCTGATGAAATTCCAGAGCCAGTGCCCCCTCCTGGTAGGATTGTGGTTGAAGGTGAGGATAGTTTTTCTGACCGACGAAAACGGTATGGCCTCACTTATCATCATCGAGGATTACCAACAGTTAGGAGCACAGACCAACTATGAGCCCAATACTTCTCATCATCGGAATGTGGTTGAGTGCAGGATACTTGATCGTCTTTTCACAGGTGACAAACACTGAAAACAATGTATCAGCATTGTACTTCAAGGTCTGCCCCTTGTCCATTGGACTGTTCTTGTTGGTCCGGGCCATGAAACTGTCGGGGATGCTACAATGACGTTACCCAACATTTGGTTCACTGCCGATACCCATTTCAATCATGCGAACATCGTTGCGTATTCCAAGCGTCCTTTTGATAGTCTTGAGGACATGACGGACCAGATCATAACAAGGTGGAATGAAAGGGTCAAGCCCGGCGATATTGTTTATCACCTTGGTGACTTTGCTCTGACCGGAGGCAACCAAGATACTCCAATGGTGGAAGGTCTTCTCCGTAAGCTCCATGGACAGAAGCATCTTATCAAAGGAAACCATGACAGGAAAGCCTCATACCAAGCCAAGGGGTGGCACTGGGTAGGGGAGTACAAGAAGATCAGACCAAAAAACCCAGAAGGGGGAAAGCATACAATCGTCTTGTTCCATTACTGTATTCGTTCCTGGGAGTGTCTTCACTATGGTGCTTGGCATTTGTATGGTCACTCACATGGCAATCTCAATGATGATGGTGGTGGGAAGTGCATGGACGTAGGAGTAGATTGTTGTGGATACCGTCCGATTTCATTGGATGAAGTGGAGCAATACATGGAACATCGTCGTGAGATCTACGTGGATCATCATGACCCTGATAATATCACAATGTGAAAGGAAGTAAGATGGTTAAGAAAATGAGTTGGATGCTTGTGGGTTTATTGTTGCTCTTCTTTGCTGGATGTGCTGATGACGCTGACGTAGCATCATACAACCTGTCCAAGGCGGCCGATCAGTTCGAGTTGAACCGGCGTGTTGTATTCTATAATGGCATCACTGGAGAGTATCTGCTGACTATCGAGGGCAGACTATCTATCAAGGCCGATGGAATAGATAACCAGCTTGAGGTTACTTGCAAGACCGGGGCTAGTGAGTTTAAGAAACATACACTTGGTTTGTCTGACAACGTGACATACTTCTGCGAACAGCTCGATTCTGCAAAGGCGAGCGTGTACCGCTATAAGGTAATCTTTAAGCCTTCGACCATCATTCCGGATGTTGAATATAGAAAGAAACTAGGAGACGCTGATGCCAATTGAAGTTGACTCTGAAGGATGTTGGAAAGTGAGCAGATGTTCCCTTGTGACTGTGGCGGTGAAATATTGTCCGTTGTAGTAAGAGAAGATTTTTACTTAGAGGATGGTAGCCTTGAAGTAGATATTGCATTTTTTAAGCATGAGCTTAAGTATGGTAAGGATGGGCAGATGACTTAGGGTAGCCGGATCAGATGTGCCTGGCAAGCCTTGAAAGGCGAGCCCTGGACTGCCATGGTAACACTTCGTGCCGATATAGCAGCACAGTTTGCAACGCATGTTTTGTTTCATTTGGACAAGGAGAAAAAGCAATGACCGAAGCTGATGATCGTCCAAACATATTCGTGTTGGGATTTTGTTTTTCTAACCACAATCAGTCTGTAGTGTTGATTGAGAAGAAGCGGCCCTCATGGATGGTAGGATTGCTTAATGGAGTTGGTGGACATGTAAAAAAGTATGAATCTCCTGTGGTTGCAATGCGGCGTGAATTCTGTGAGGAAGTAGGATTGGACATCGTAGGATGGAGACAAAGATTTATCTTCAGGTCTAGGTGTGGAAGTGTGTTTGTCTTCCAAGTCAATTCAAAACATGCTTCCGATGCATCTACACAAACAGATGAAAGAGTAGGCAGCTATTGTGTGAATCGGGTGTACCAGTTGCCAACTCTATCAAATCTTCAGTGGATGATTCCGATGCTGTTGGATGATCATCTACAAGAAAACTTAGGAACAATACGAGAAAGAATTGATACCGAGGTTCACTAATGGAACGATATATTCTCATGAAACAGTTGAGGGCATTTCGAGGGAAGGAAAATCCCCTTGCTCCTTTTGAGGTGATGAAAGAAGGGACCACGTTGGGGCAAGCACAGTATGAGGCGTACCGGAGAAATCATGCAACCCCGGGGATTGTTTTTGCCAAGTATAGTGTGTGCCTTTCAGAGATTGATATTACTGACCATTGTCCTAAGCCTACATTAGAGGTCCTTTTTCAACTTGGAACTCTTCCCCCACCTGTTGATATTGACGTGGTGGATGGAGAAGGAACCTTCAAGAAGGAATGTAGTTTGAAGACAACCACGTACGGGGATCACAAGATCCTCATGTCCTTTGGTGGTCCATGTGAGTATTATCTTGAGGATATGCTGGCACATCGTGATAAGCTCAAGAAGATGGACGCCCTTTGTATTGATTCTATGGGCCGCAACCATCGTGGTACCACGGTCTGGGTAGCCACTGCGGAATTGGAACGCGTGATTGATCTGTGGAAGCTTCGTGAATGGGATTGGACTACAGCAACTGCATTTCGTGAAATAGAGGAGGTGGAACATGAGTAGTGCACTACGAGGAATGGCCCGCCAGTCGAAGCAAAAGGGAAAGCCATTGAAGGCCTGGAAGGAGTTGGTTCTTGGAATTCATGAGAAGTTGAAGAGGTTAAATTCTATTTCTTCTGATGCTGAAGTTGAGGCGATGATCCTTGAATTGGAAAACATTCAGTTGATGATGATGAATCTTGAAGATAAACACCACTTATGTTAACCGATATACAGACATATCGGTGTTCCCTCAAAGGTTATCAGGATGATGATTGGACAGAGGTCAATGCATCACACCCCAGTGATGCAGCAGAGCAACATGTAGAACGCTGGGATCGCCAAACTTGTGATTACATATGTGCCGGAAAAGGAGAAGAAGTGATTGTAATTGTATTAGATGACCAGGACAACAAGTATACTTATCGTGTGTTTGGGGAGTCTCAGCCACATTATTCATCTGTTGAACTCTAATTGGAGAAAAGATGATCAAAAAACCCATTATTTACATTGCTTCTGCCTATACCAAGGGCGATGTAGCCATTAACGTCCGTTTTCAGATGGAAACATTTGATACTTTAATAGGTATCGGTCTTGTTTGGCCGGTAGCTCCATTGTGGACACATTTTCAACATCTGATGTTTCCCCGCCCATATGAGGATTGGATTGAGTATGACAACGCTCTTTTGCCATTATACGATGGTTGTTTACGCCTTACCAGTCAGTATCCTCGTATGAAGTATAACCAACCCCAGTCGTCGGGTGCTGACAAGGAGGTAGAGCAGTTCCTGAAGGCGGAGAAACCTGTGTTTTATAGCATTCGTGATTTGCATAACTGGGCTCGCCAATTGGGAGGAGAGTTCTCATGATGGTTAACTGGAAGATGCCATTGTCTGTTGGAACCATTGTACTAGCAGTGGGGATCTACTTCCTGGCAAAGTGGTTGTCGAAGAAGATGCCTCCACCTCCATTACCAGCTTTGATTGACACGATTATTTATGATTTTGCGAATCAAGAGAATTCACTTACTCGTGTTGATGACGTTGCATATCTTACAAAGCCATTGAATGATAGTCCAAAATACAAATCTTTGTGGACTAGAATCTACCATGCCAGGCTAGTTCTCCAAGGCAAGGCCTCCGCCTATCAGTATTACGAGGATCGACAGGAGAAGTAAACATGGCCAAGAATTACGACTCTGTAGATGCGTTGATGGTAGATCTTAACAAGCCCTTTCCATGGTATGAGAATTGTTGGGATTGGATCCTTGGCATCCCTGAGTTCTTTTTCTCAAGGTATTGGAAGATTCATATTGGTGTGAGGAATGTTTGGTTCTGGTTGCCTACCATCTGGAGACATAGATCACACACCACATACGACATTTTCTTGATACAGTTGAAGATGTTAGAGTATCTCAAGAAGCGTCGGGATCGGGAAGATAAGTTCAAGTCAAAGAATGACTGGAAAGTAGATCGAAGTATATCTATCATGATGCAGTTGTTGAAAAGGTTGACTACATACCCATATCGAAAAATGTATAATGGTCGAGGAGAAGCTTTTCCAAAAGTGACTCTTTTTCTATATGAAGAAAGTAGGAGGAAAAGTGATGCAAGGTTATTGTATCATTTACTCACAAAACACAGTAACGATTTGGAGACTTTATAAATGAGTTTGAAAAAAGATAAAGTGAACAATGCCGTGATTGTAGAGCTAGCCAATGTGCGTGCCCATCCGAATGCGGACAGGATTAAGCTCGCCACTGTCCTTGGAACTCAGGTGGTGGTAGACCTAGACGCAGAGGATGGGGATCTGGTGGTCTATTTTGACTCCAACCTGAGGTTGTCCCGTGAATACCTTCATTACAACAATTTGTATTCCTCTAAGGATTTCAATAATAATACATCAGTAACCGGGTATTTCGGAAAGAATGGAAAGGTACGGGCCCAGAAGTTCAGAGGGGAATTATCAAATGGATATGTGGCTTCATTGCTTTCTTTGGGGATTCCTGATGTCCACCCCTCAACTCTTGCTGATCTTCAACTGGGGGATGAGTTCCACACCATTGATGGTGTTCTGATGTGTGAGAAATTCTTGTGCAGAGAGCAGGGCCGAGGGGGCCCATCCAATAAGAAGACCAAGAAAGGGATCAAGACATCAATGTTCCATAGGCATTGGGACACAGCACAGTACATGAGAAACAAGCACAAGGTGTGCCCAGGTCCCATTTTTATCGAGGAGAAGATTCATGGGACGTCAGGCAGGATTGGATACGTCTGGTGTACCCTTCCTCGTCGATGGTGGCAGTGGAAGGCACGAGAGGAATGGAGGGTGTTGTCAGGGACGCGTAGGGTAGACAATGTTAATGGACACCTTCCTTTCATACGACAGCAGATTCATGATAAGGTGGCTCCCCATTTACATGCAGGTGAAGAAATTTACTTTGAGATTTATGGAACTTCTCAATGTGGGGTGGACATCCAGGAAGGCTTCCCATATGGTTGTCGTGCAGGTGAGTATAGGGTGATGTTGTATCGTGTGACACATATCACACCCGATGGCAAGTGTTGCATTGACCTTGGTCGAGAACAAGTGTATGCCCGGGCAGCAGAGCTTGGATTGGAGTCCCCAGTGGTGCTAAGCCAAGGGCATTTTTATGCTGTTCCTCCAGGTTGTAGCGATTATGTTGTGGGTTTGGAAGACAAATGGGATTTGTGTTCATTGGAAGACCAGGTTGTGGTCTATTCCCAAGGAAAATCAACAATTGATGTCAATACATTGCTCGAAGGAATTGTGATATGGTATCAAGATTTATACGGAGTGTGGACGTGTTTGAAACATAAGTCACCTGAATTTCTTCTTCTTGAGTCTAAACTCAGGGATAAAGGTGTGGAAGACGTGGAGGATGAGGTGTAATGGTACAAGTAGAACGACAGTTACATAAGGTACTTAAGAACACACGCCTGACAGAAAACACGGTCATTCTCAAGATTGAACGTAAGGGACTTGAATTTCGGCCCGGACAGCATATCAGCATAGCCCTCCCTGGATGTGAAGATCGCAGGGAGTACACAATCTACTCGGGTGTAGATGACCCTTACATTGAGTTGTTGATTAGGGAGTTCAAGGCAGGTGCGTTGAGTCCTCGCCTTTGTGGGCTTCAGCCTGGGGATGAAGTAGAGGTATGGGGCCCCAGGGGAGATTTTCTTACAGGGGATTCATTTTTTAATGTAGCAAATGACCCATTGATGTTTATTTGTACTGGGACAGGCATTGCACCATTCCACTCAGCCTATGTTTCCTATCCAAGTTTACAAGGCAAGTGTCATATTATTCATGGTATACGAGAAATTCCGGAACAATATGATAGAACTCATTATCATTCTGGGCACTATGTCGCTTGTGTGTCTTCAGCGGACCAGGGAGATATTGAGTATTATAGAGGAAGGGTTACTGATTATCTTGAAACGGAACATGTTCTCAGGGAGAGGATGTTTTTCCTATGTGGAAATAGCAACATGATCCGTGACACCTTCAAGGTCCTCACGTCCCTATCAGTTCCAAGCAACCACATTTACACGGAGGTGTACTTTTGAGATGGATTGTTATGATCCTCAATTGACGGAGCAAGCTATAGATGAATAGAAAACCCCATTCTGAAGAAACAAAACTGAAAATATCTAAAGCACTTAAAGGCCGAACCCCTTCTGCCGAAACAAAATTGAAGATGTCTTTAGCACAGAAAGGAAAAACACATTCTAAAGAAACAAAATTAAAAATATCACATGCAAAGAAAGGAAAAACATATGAAGAAAGATATGGTACTGAACGAGCAGTAGAAATAAGATTGAAGATATCCAGAGCAGTAAAAGTAAACTGGGAAAAACTTGGAGTACAAGGTGATCCACGTTCTTACAGAGTATGTTATGAACACAATAAATGGCGAATCACAGTATTTGAAAGAGATGATTACACTTGTCAAGACTGTGGCCAACACGGAGGAGAATTAGAGGCCCATCATATTTCTCAGTGGTCGACCCATCCTTTACTTAGATTTGTACTTTCGAATGGAAAAACTTTATGTGTGAAATGTCACAAGAAAGTTCATAGTAAAAAGCCCCAGGATCGATACCTGGTTCGGCTGTTCAGGGAGGAATGATGGTGAACAAACCTTGTAGTTGGAGAATGAGTCGTCGGTGGGATAAGATGGAAGCCAATGGTAGAAGGAAGTGTGTTGCTATGTGCCATACTGATCTCAAGAAGGAGCGTAACAAGAAGTGGTGTAGACAACGAGGAGAAGATGTTTAAATCAAAATGTTGCGAGGGAGAGAGCTGCAAATGCGGCAAACCTGCTTACCACAAGATTGCAGAAGAATTCTTTGATGATGATGATCCTAGGCCCCGGGGACATGGCATGTCTACTTACGTTTGTCATGAATGCTTTGAAAAAATCTTCCAGTCGCGGGGGTGACGCAACTGGTAGCGTATCTGATTTCCAATCAGAAGGTTGCAGGTTCGAGTCCTGTCCCCCGCAGTAAATTTTTTTGTTTGGAGAATTAAGTAATCATGTTAGTAGAAGTATTAGATTTTGTTTCAGCTTTCTTTGTAGTAGTATGCCTTTGGAAAGCACCGGGCAATCGGTGTTGGTGGTTGGTATATTTTTCTACTTGTATAGTGATTGTGCCCCTGATGTTCTATAAAGGGCTGTTCGGAAATATGTCTATGTGCATAGCACTAGGAATTACAGCATTGAAAAATTATCGAGAAGCAGGGAGATTGAAAAATGTCAAATGAACAAGTAGATCCTGATGTTAGGAAGGCATTACTGTCTCAATTTGATTTAGACGAAAAAGATCCTTTGGATGAAGAGGAGCGTAGTTTATCTGATGATGCCTCAACACCAGAGGTTGTTGTCCCAACACCAGTTCCCACAGGTGAGGAGATGTATGAAGCTAGGGGGGATTCTCCTTCAGTTGATAGCATGCTTCAAGAGGTCCTTAATTATGAAACTCCTGGTGAAGTCGAGGATGATGTACGGGAACAGCTTAACCGAACACACATTGATGAAGATATCATCAAGAATATGTTAGAAAACTAAAAAATAAATGGGTGTAGTAGATTTATATACTAGTGGCCTCCTAAACAATCTTTTTAGGAGAGGAGTTGGTATGAGTAGAACAATTAGATACAATCCATATCACGGACAAATGAGAAAAGGGTCCTCCCGGATACGTCAACAGGCTATACAGAATAAACAAAGGCCAAAAGCTGTTCCTTCCGATCCTTATGATGACTACGAGATAAACAAAGAAGTTTGGTTCGCTGAGTTGGGGTTTGAAGATGGGCCCCAAGGAGAATGTAGAACTAGAGAAGAAGATGCTAGATTTGATGGTAGTATTCGTCTCCCTGCTTGCAAGGATAGAAGGAACAATCGTAAAAGAAGATTGAAGGAAAAATGGGATCAATGAGAAAGTCCTTGTGTGCTTTGTTTCTGATTGTGATGGGAGTTGGACTACTAGTCCTGTCCCATGAGATACATATCCTTCGATCTAATTTTGTTGTAGTGAATGACTGTGTTCAATACCAGGTTGAAGCCCTCAGTGATGCAGTATTTGATCTCTTAGAAACACATATCAATGAGCCGACATCACAACATGCAGTTGAACTCTTAGAGAAATGTACCTTCACTGTACTTTCTCCGTATGGGCCTGGTTTGTTTGGTTCCGCGACATTGATTGATAAAGAAAGGGGCATCCTTCTTACAGCAGCACATGTTGCAGAGGAGATACCCTTTGAGGTTCGGTATAGCGGGGTTGTTATTCCGATATTAACATGTGGTTGGAGTGAGGAATTGGATTTAGGCCTATTTGTAGTAGACCCAAATCTTATTCGTGATTTGGATTGTGTTGTTGTTCCATTTGCTGAAACAGATCCTGGTTCTGGAACTGAAGTGTTTGCATCTGGATATCCTGAAATAGCTGGTGGGAACCAGGTTGTTTTTTCGGGAATGGCACTTTCTGCAGTAGAAGAAGTTCAGTATGGCAGGATTCGATTGGTAGACCTACCTTCTCTTTCAGGCATGTCAGGAGGTCCAGTTGTAAACCTTTCAGGTGAGCTTGTAGGAATTGGGACAATGAGCTATATAGCCAGAACTTGTTTTGGAGCATCACTTTCTGTAGGACTTTCTGGCATGACGGCCATTGGGGATATTAAAGAGTCACTTGACGGATTACTTGTTGGAGACCCGAATGGCTTCTGTCAAAGGTAAAGCATATCTTCAGTTGGTCGAAGCACAAACTTCTCCTTGGGCGAGACCATATGGTAAGGTCGTTGTAGCCAAGGCCTCTCGGCATTATGACCGAGGGGAGTTCCAAAAGTGTTTGAATACTTTGAAGGTGATTCCTTCTGTAGATTCTTTACTCGAGGAATTAGAAGGAAAGTTGAAAGGAAAACGGCTTTACTCTTCCCTCAGGCAGTTTAGAGAAGGGAAGATGCCAAACCGATTTAGTAGGATGAAAACTCTGTCAAGTTTGTTCACGCATTGTTTGATTGAATGTGAGAAAGGTAATGCCATATTTGAAAGACTACTTCCAATTATACTAGGACAGTTGAACGCAATGGAATAAAAAAGAGGATTTAAATGTCTTGGGTAAGTGATTTGTTAGACAGGGTAGTGTTGTTTTTGCCTACCGTGGAAGTGGTACAACAATTTGAAGGTGCAGTATTTCTCCGTTGTGGTAGACACAAGACAAGGTTTTACTTTAGACGAAAAGATCAACGACACAAGATGCTTTCGTTGAAAGCAGGAGTGTATGTCTGCTGGCCATTTATTGACTCAGTTTTTAAATTAGTAAAAGTCGATCAGATGATGGACTTGCGGAATCAGTCAGTCATTACAAGTGATGGTAAAGATTGTGTTGTTAGTGGAGCCATTGGGTATAGCATTAGTTTTCCCCATCTGGCCCTGTTAAACGTAGAGAATGTAGATCGGGTGTTGTCCCGACTAGCACTGGGTGTAATTGCCGAGTATGTCAATGCCAGAACCTTTGATGAATGTTGTGATCTGGATTCGATAAAGGGTGCCCTTCAAGAAGGTATTAAAGAATCAACTAGGAAATGGGGTTTGAATATCTGGACTGTTCGAATAACAGATTTCGGGAATGCAATCAACCTCCGCCACCTAACAAATAAAGAAGATTCAACGCTTTGTGAAGAAGACTAATTGCAAATCGGGGGAAGGTGCTAGGAGGGCAATCCAAGAGATGGAGCTTTCCCGATTTGCGGTTTTATTATTTTTGTTTGTGGGAACTTCAGATGCATCAGAATCCAGAAGCTTATGAACGTCTAGTAAACGAGTCAGAAAAGGATCTTTTGATTGGTTTGGTCATCTCACAAGAAGTTACAGAATTCAAGCTGGATGAATTGAAAACAGGTTTTGAGAGACATATCTCACATCATTGGAAGGCGGAAATGGTTGTGGTGGGTGTTTTGCTTTCAGGTGCTTTAACACTTAGTATTATACTCTTCACGTAACCAGGAGAAGAATACATGAGCTTCATTGATAAAATGATTTACGATTCCCAGGGGCATACCGGGAATACATACTACAAT